>ODAI014001846.1_pt1 | contig 17198 bp, 15 predicted proteins | sample 1539321 | NCBI WGS metagenome assembly ODAI01 (sample SAMN02144231, study PRJEB22623) | gut metagenome | biome: sheep rumen | host: Ovis aries | place: New Zealand | reverse complement strand
AGGAATCATCCGAGAGGGTCACATCGGCGGCCTCCATCTGATTCTCATCGGCCACTTCCTCTTCGGCCGGGGCAGGCTCAGTCTCGGGCTCGACATACTGCTGGGCAGCCTTGGTGATTCCTTCCGCGTAGATCCGGGCAAAATCCTGCTTCATGGAGATAGGAATGTAACCCTTCTCGGCGTAACCCGCAGACTTCTCCTCCCAGTTCTGGGTGCCCCACTCTCTGACGTTGTCATCCGCTACTATCATATAGGCCTGGGCCGGGTAAGGATTCCTGCTGTCGATGGCATAGTTCATCATGCTGGTGTCGCTGCCGCTGTTTCCGAAGGCCAGCACCGGGCGCTGTCCGATTTCCCGCTGGACGTATATGGATTTGTTGGCGTTCAGGTTCTTCTGGATGAAGCCGCCGGTGAGGATGAGCTCGTCGCCGTTTTCGTATTTGAAGTTCATGTTGGAACTCTCGGTCTCATACCCTGGCTGCTTGACCTCAAAATCAGTTCCGATGACATGATTGGGCGTCACGTATTCGCTGATGGGCGAGTTGGCCACGATAGCCCGGGTGGTGGTTCGCTCTGTGCCGCTGATCACATAGACCGTGAATTCATTTTCATAGAGATACCTGACCAGCTCCACCATGGGGATATAGAAGTTGTCAATGTAGCGCATGTTCTCAAAGCTGGCGGTCTTCTTCTGACCGAACTCCACCACGTAATCGTAGAACTCTTCCATCGTCATGCCGGCGTAGGCCTTGGCGAAATTCCTGGCCAGGGTCTCGTCCGCCGTATAGCCCGGCTTGATGGAGGCGGCGATCTCCTTCAGCTCGTCCGAAACCCTCTCCGGATGGTCGTTCAGGCAATACTCGATGAACATCATGGTGTCGTAATAGGTATAGTAGGTCTCACAGGCGAGCGTGCCGTCCATATCGAACACGGCGATCCGGTCCTTCACAGGAATAAAGTCCTCGCTGCCCTCCTTCGTGACGGCCTCGACGTAGGAAATAAGGCTTTCCTTGGGGGCGGAGCCTTCTGACCAGGAAGGCAGGGGGTCTCCCCCGTCCTCGCCCGCTGCCGCTTCGGACGCAGCTTCCGCCTCTTCGGAGGCGGCTTCTGCCGGCTGCGCTTCAGTCTCTGCCTCCGCGGAGGCATCTTCTGCGGACTGGACTTCGCCTTCTGCCGCCCCGGATGTATTGTCCGCGGACTGGGCCGCACTCTCGACAGTGCCGGCTGACGCTCCGGACGACTTTCCCGAAGACAGCGCCCTCACATACAGAATGCCAAGCACCAGGCAAAGAATCATGGCTATGACAGCTACTATGCGCCAGGTATTGACAGCTTTCTTTTCCATTAGTCTTTTTTCCTCCTATCATCACAAAAAACTGTCGCTATCACTTCATTTCCATCGGCATTTATTCCTTTTGACCTGCTCCTCACAGGCAGGCCGGATAAATAGCCTATTTATGTAAATTATAACAAAGGGATCCTTGTTTCTCAATACGACAAATATCCCCCGTATGGCAACATGCCTCTATATAAAAGATCTCCCGGCCATCGGCTTCATGCCGTTGACCGGAAGATCTGATATTGCCATACTGGTCTTCATTTTTCAACGTTCACGACCCGCTGTCTCCTGAAAATGAACACAGTCCCCGCAATGAGAACAGCGGACACGAGGACGGAAGGAATGGTCCCCTCCACGCCAAAGGCGGCGTCGTAGAGGAAACTGGTCCTGGCCGACTCCAGATGAAGGAAGGAGCCCTGGGAGACGATGCCGGAATTGGGGAGTCCGCAGAGGAGGCTCTGAGTGTAATTCCAGGCGGTATGGATGGCGATGGCCATCCACATACTGTCAAAGCAGTAGATGATCAGGCTCAGAGCCAGGCCGATGGCTGCTATTTCCGTCAGGGCCACCACCGTGATGCCCGGATTTCCCAGGTGGAGCGCGGTGAAAAAGAGCGTATTCAGCAGGATGGCGAACCAGACCGGATACCGCTCCCTGGACGCGCCCATGATATAGCCGCGGGCGACGAGTTCCTCCGCCCCGGACTGGACGCAGACGCACAAAAGCCCCGCAGCCAGATAAAACACCCGAAAACGCCCTACTGAGAAAGAAAGGTCCCCGTGCAGCCAGGCGAGCAGGATGCACAATCCATTCATCGCGCAGCCGAGCAAAAGGCCCAGGGCAAAATGCCTGCCGGTATTTCCGCGCCCGCCGCCGGCCTTGGCCGGCAGAAAGCTCCGGAAGACATCCTTCTCGAAGAGGAAGCAGTACAAAAGCACCAGGGCATCAATTCCGATAAAGGAGAGGTACATAAAAAGAAACATAATGTCGTCAGATACCCCGCCGACCGCCATCACGACGACAGAGAGGAGCACGTCGCCCAGTATCTGGCCAAAGAGGGTCATGAGCAGGGCAAGGAAAAGAACGATCAGGAAAAAATGCCTGATTTTCCGGCGCACAGGTTTTTCCATCACTGCAGGATCAGTCATTTGGCAATACCTCCATTTCCAAGTTCGGTGTCATCCCCTCCCGGCGCTGAAGTCGGATTCCAGGGGAATATAGACGATGGCCGTCTTCCGGAAGGCCTGGGCAAAACGAATGCAGGCCGAGTAAAAAAGGCCGGCCGCGTAGACATAAGCCAAAAGAGTCGGGTCACGAAAGCAGGTGCAGCAGACCAGAGCCAGGTATATGTTGCCGGCTCCGTACGCCATATTGAGGCGCCACCGGCTACCCATCCGCCTGGCCTCCAGGGCGCGCAGCACATCCACGACGCCGGAGAAAAGATGTACGACCAACAGATAGATCAGAATATAGATTGACGGAATCTCCTGCAGGGAAAATGCGAACATGCCAAAATCAAGCGCTATGATTCCCCGGAAGAGGAAGATCTTACCGCCGACCATGTTGCGGGCCATGGAGAAATAAAACCCGAGGGACCGGACTCCCTCAAGGAGCAGGACTATGCTAAGAATGCCTCCGATGGTTCTGTACCCGGACTCCGGAAACACAATCATGATAACAAAGCCGATCAGCAGCATCAAGCCTCTCAGCACAGATCGGACTCTTTGCAGAAATGTCATCGCCCTCCTCCTCTCACTTGCTCCACCAGCTTCCGGAAATCCTTGATCCCGCGGAAGCCCCGTCCCTTGTAATCCACGGAGTAACCGGCCAGAAGGTTCCCCGACTTGAAGATTTTGTTCGTCACCATGCTCTTCTGGGCCAGGGCCGCCAGAAAAAATCTGCCGAGGAAGGTAGCGTCCTTCTCCTGCTCTTCGGCCTCAAGGTACTCCCGTTGATATTTTTCCACCGAAAAATCCTCGATTGCCTGCCCCGAAAGCTCCTCCCCCAGGGCTCTCCAGTCATCGCAGGCATTCAGCTGGCGCCGGGTGAGGATTGCCGTGATTTTTTCCCGGAGGCCGTCTATGGCCTCCCAGTCGTACTTTCCAGTGGTAAATGAAGCCCGCTCTCCCCGGAGATACTTCATGGCCTCGATCATCTGGCAGAAAGCGTGCAGGTAGTCAGAGGGATTATCCTTTAAGAGCTCCCGATAGCCGCCCCAGGCAGGCAGGTATTTGTACCGGATGAAGCTGTAGTCCGGGAGATGGCCAGCCCTTCCGTGTCCTAGATTCATGACTGAATTTTCACTCATCTGATAGAGGCTGTTGGTGAAAAGCCCCTGGTCCAGGTCATCCGGGCTGGAGGGATCGTTCCGGAACCGGACCGGCCTCTCAGACCCGTCCGGGAGCAGTTCATAGAAGTGGTAATTGGTGTTGTTGATCACCAGGGACGGCGTCCCCGCGAAATTGGCGTGGGCCCAGGTATCTGCCAGCACGTGCATGGCGAGGCCCACAGCCTGCAGGCTGCCGCCCTTCGCAAGCTCGACCGTGTCACGGACCAGACTGCCGTTCGGCCCGCAGATCAGCCGGTATTTCTGCCGGTAACGGCGGGATACTCTCTTCTTCTCCGCATAGAGGTCGTAGGGCAGAAAGTGAAAGGAAGCCCATATTCGGGTAATATTCTGGAGTCCGATGAGGTCCGTCCTCGCGTCCGCCATCTCCATGGAGAGCTGAGTCGTCGCGGCAGAAAGCGGCGCCTTAAGCTTCCCGAGCAGGGTTGCGGAGCACAGGTCAGTGAACTGGGCGCTGTAGCAGATGGCAAGGCACTCCTCGTGGCTGTAGCCGGCGAGAAAAGCCGCGCAGTAAGTGGCATAATAGTGAAAGTCTTCCTGCATCTCATGCCCCTCCTTTCCCGATTTTTCTGCCGATTCGCCGCACCTTGAGGGCCGACACGCCCAGCTCTATGAGCATGATGCAGGAGGTCAGCTCCACAAGCAAGGATACCGCCAGATTCACGTAGCTTTCCGCGTCTATTTGGCCGAACAGCCAGAGCCCCAGGGCAACCAGCCCCAGAGAACCCAGCGCCATCAGAAAGGCAAGGGCGACATACCCTTTTCGTCTCTTTCCGTACCTTCCTTCGGAGATGGCTGACCGCCCCACGTAGACCCGGAGCCCCAGGTCCGTGCCGACGAGAAGCCCCTCCATGATCCAGAATATGACAATATACATCACGCCTTGTTCGGAGAGTTCGCGGAGCGTTTCCGGTCTGAAGACCGTGGTCGCAAGGGTCTTCAGCACACTCCAGGCACCGAAGGCTATGACTCCCCGCCCGATCACGGTCAGGGTATTCTGGTTCCTTCGAAAGGAAATGTGCAGTTCATCGTTCTCAGGCATATGCGGGTTCTCCTTGTCGAACTTGGCGCAGGCCTTTCTGGCCTGGTTGCCCTCGGAGCTGTAGTCAGCTGCAGCAAAAGGGCGGCAATCTCGCCCGGCGGCTTTCCCTGCAGGGCATTTACATCCGGGCAGTCTTCTTCCCTCTCACAGCGTATGAATCACAGAGGGATCCATGTGGTCCAGGTCAGCGGCTCCGGTGTAAGCCATGGCTTTGGCGAGCTCGTCTCTGGCGCCGGCCAGGTAGTCCCGGACACCCTTCTCCGGGTCCTTCTTGATGGCGCCGATCAGCGGCCGTCCGATGCAGACGCCCTTGGCGCCGAGGGAGATGGCCTTGAAGGCATCCATACCGGTCTGGATCATGCAGTCCACGAAGATCGGCACATCCTTCGGCGTGATGGCGGCGATCTCCGGAAGAAGCTTCAGAGGCGGCAGCGCATATTCGATCCGGTTGTTATGGTGGGAAAGCACCATACCGCCGGCGCCTGCCTTCAGCACTTCCTCCGCATCGTAACGGCTGAGGACACCCTTAATGATTAGAGGCAGCGAGGTCCGGCTTATGATGGAGCCAAGCTCCTCTGTGGTCAGGGCTTTCATTTCAAAACCCTCGATGATATCCGGGGAACCGTCGTTGGCATAAGGGTGGTCGATATCGATGCCGACTGCCATGAGGCCCAGCTTCTCGGCGTGACGGATCTTCTCCATGATCAGATTCCGGTCTTTATAGGGCTTGATGATCTCGATCATGCGGGCGCCGGTTGCGTGCATCCGCTCGATCTCGGACTCCTCCGCCATCCCGTACCAGCATACGCAGCCGGCATCTTTGGCGCCTTTTGCCAGAGCCTCGGACATGTCCGGGCCGATGTGGGACAGGGCCGCCGTCATAATCGGCGAGGCGAAGGTCTCACCGTAGAGGGTGAAGGAAGTGGTCGGATTGACGGAATTCATGTATCTGGTCTCAATCAGAAGTGAGTCGAGGTATTGTCTTGTGATATTGTTTGAATTTCCCTGCTCAGCCATGCACATATCCTCCATGTCTGTTTGATTAAAACTACTGTACCATATTATAGTACCATCTTTGCAGTCCCGGAGGCAACTAAGAACATGGATTGCAAAAATTGGGAATCAGGGACGGTTCCTTTTCCCACTTTTCGTAAAACGAAAAGTGGGAAAAGGAACCGTCCCTGATTCCCAATATAACTCTTCCCTTTACCTGCGTCCACGGCCGATGGCGAAGGACATAAGATCCACATGTCCCCGGCCGATGAAGCGGATATGGAGCTCATGAACGCCGTCCGGCAGGTCGGTGGGTGCCTCGAGGACCGTCCAGTGGTTCATATTGGACACTTCAATCTCGCAGACCATACCCTTTTCGGTGCCGATCAGGAGGGCGCCCTTGGCGCGTCCCCGGACCTTGACGCCGACGCGCCTCGTGTCGGCGAAGTCAAAGTAACGGAAGATGGCCGTGGACTCATCCTTCATATTGGCGATATACTGCCTCGGCTTCTCGCCTGCGTCCTCCGGCCCAACGTCCGGTCCGTCCTGGGTCAGGTAGGGGTGGTTATGCCACATGAGGACAGGGACAGATATGACCGGATCCGCCTTGCCATAAAGATTGGCTACCATGGAGGCGGGGTAAATCCCCTTGCCGGGCAGCGGGGCGCCTGTGAGGCCCTGGGAAGTCATTTCCACCTGGGGAATGTTGCCGTCCTCCAGGATCCGGATCGGCTCGGCGCAGCCCTGGCGGGAGAACATGGTGCGGTTGGTCTGCCTGTGGTAGAAAATGTACCACTGCCCGTTCGCCTGCTCGATGCCCCCGTGGTTGTTGCCGTAGCAGTTCTTTTTCGCGGCTGTGAAAGGAGCCTTACCAGCCTGCCGCAGCTGGTCGGACAGGACATTGGTTCCCAGGGAGATGCCCAGGGAGTGCGGCTCGACGAAAGAGTCGCAGTTGCTGATGATCACACCGCCGTAGGCGAAATCTCCGTCCGGCCGGTCGCTCACCGCATAGCAGAGCTCGTGGAGGTTGACGGAGGAATAGACCATGTAATAGCGGCCGCCTATTTTCCGGATGGAACTGGCCTCGAAGAACTCGTGCCCTTCGTAGCCCGTCCCCTCGCTCTCGCCGAGGGTGGGCAGGAGGTGCCTGGGCTCCGTCTTCACGGTGACCATATCATCTTCCAGGGTCATGACCACAGAGGCCTTGGGCTCCTTGCCGATGGCCCGTTCGGTCCTGGGCCCGTTGCCGGAGTAGAGATAGATGGTCCCGTCGTCGTCGATAAAGATGCCCGGGTCGAACTGGATGGTGTCGCCCTCCCGCTCGCCGATGGCACGGCCATTCTTGTCATGGACGATCCCGCAGAACTCGTACTGACCGGCAGGGGTATCACAGACGGCCACGCCGATGCTGCGGATCCTGTCATCGGGGCAATAGTACAGATAATACCGCCCGTCCTTGCCCCGTACCACGTCCGGAGCCCACAGCTCATACTTGCCGCTGGCCATTCTGGGGTCCTGGGTCTTCCTGTAGATCACGCCCTCGTAACGCCAGTCCGTCAGGTCGGTGACCGGGGCAGAGTAACAGACATAATCGTTCAGACAGAATTTCTTCCCGCCAAAGCGGTCATGACTGCCGTAAATATAAAGTCTGTCGCCGAATACATGGGGCTCGCCGTCCGGAATGTACTCGTAATGGGGGAGATAGGGATTGCAGGGCTTGTAGACGGTCTTCATTTTACTCCTCTCCGGACCCGGTCCCTGTCGGTCCATTCATGCTGTATGATCTGAGGCGGCTCTCTCCTCCATGAGAGAAGATCCCGGAACTTGCAGGAAAAACCATGCCGTTTCTCTCCGTCTCAGGACAGGAGGGGCATAATAACGGATACCCAGAAGGCGCTGACCGGCATGACCAGCACCATGGCGGGAATCATATCCGCCACCGGACAGTTCTTCAGCTTCAGCATTCTGAGGCCGGTGGCGATGAGCAGAACGCCGCCGCAGGCCTTGAAGTCATTGATCATAGCCGGCGTCGTCAGTGGATAAATGACACCCGCCAGCAGAAAGAGAATCATAAAAATCACGAACTGGGGCACCGCGATCAGCGACACCACAAGCCCCAGAGAGCAGGCGAAAATCGTGGCCGTCGGCAGGTCCAGGATGGACTTGGACAGGAGGATGCTCTGGTCCCCGCTCATGCCGGAGACGATGGTGCCGTAGATGCCCGTCCCGCTGGCGCAGAAGAGGACGATGATGGTCACCAGCTCCTGGGTGAAGGCCTCCTCCGAAAGTCCGCTCTTATTGGGGACGAACCTGCTGATAAAGCGCTCCATGGCAGCGCCGCCCTTGTTGATCAGATCGCCGAGATGGATGACCAGCCCAAGGGCTGTTCCAAAGACGACGGAAAAAATGACCGCCGGCATGTTCTCCATAAGCCCTATGGAGCTGATGCCCATGGTCATGGCGCACACGCCGAAGATCATATTGAGTTTATCCTTGAAATCCTGGGACAGGAATTTTCCGGCCACACTTCCCAGCACGCCGCCGGCCACCACAGCCAACACATTGATGATCACGCCAATGGGCATCTCTTCTCTCCTCTTTTGAAACAGTCATCTCACGGCCGGTCGCCGGAGAGGACCAGAACTGCGGTTCCTCCGGAAAATGAAATCACGCCGCGCTCCCCGGCCAGCTCATTGCTGACGCAGCGCGAGGACCCCATTTCCAGTGTAAAATCCTTCAGCGGATACTTAAATCCCTGCATGGACAGACCTGTGACCGGGCCAGCAAGCGGCAGGAGCGACACGTATCTTCCGCCGCACTCCTCCCTCGTCAATTCGGCGCTTCCCCTGATCAGCCGCAGCTCGTTCTGCGCGTCCGCCATGCTGACGTCGATCCCCGCCTCAAAGGGGATCAGCATACCCTGCAGAGAGGCCAGAAAGTGGTCCAGACGGCCGCCCGTCGCCCCCAGAAGGGTGATCTGCGTGCTGCCGAGGGCCATCGCCGCCCTGAGGGCCGCCTCCCCGTCGGTGAAATTCTTCTCCGCCGGATAGGTCTCCACCGGAATGCCTTTCCTCTTCATGGCCCCCACACGCCCCTCGTCAGAGACGCTGTCATAGTCTCCCAGGAGAATATCCGGCGTGATTCCCGCCTCCAGGAGGGTGTCGAGCCCCCTGTCCGCGGCAATCAGCCGGTCATACGGGTGGGTGTCAAGATAGCTTTTCAGCCATACGGCAGAGCAGGGTCCGCCTGCCACGATCACTGTGTGCATGCTGCTGTTCTCCCATCCGCCTCACCAGCGACGCTTCTCCATCTCCTTCAGCTCCTCAAATATCATACAGTAATTCTGATAGCGGAGCTCGCTCACCACCCCGGCCGCCAGCGCCTCCTTGACGCGGCAGTCCGGCTCGCTAACGTGGACGCAGCCGTCGAACCGGCAGGTCCCCTCGTAGGGCTCAAATTCGGCATAGTAGTGCCGCAGTTCTTCCTTTTCGATGCCCTGCAGTTCGAGAAATGAAAACCCGGGCGTGTCCATGAGATAAGTATCCTCCCCCACGGGCACAATTTCCGCATGCCGGGTCGTGTTCTTCCCCCGCATGAGCTTTCTCGATATTTCGCCCGTCTCCATCCGCACCCGGTCCTGGACCGCGTTGGTGAAGGAGGATTTGCCCACGCCGGAAACGCCGGCCAGGAGCGTAGTCTTCCCGGACAGGAAGGCCCGGACCTCCGGGACGCCGGTCCCGTCGGCCACGCACATAAAATACAGGGCATGTCCGCATTTTTCATAATGACGGCGGATATAGGCGATGTCCCCCTCGTCTCCCAGATCTGTCTTGTTAAAGCAGATGGCCGCGGGAATGCCCCGGAGGTCCATGGAGAGGAGGAACCGGTCCAGCAGCATAAAATTGGGATCCGGGGACCGAAGGGAAAAGAGGACCAGGGCCTGGTCCACATTGGAGGCAGCCGGCCGGATCAGGTCGTTCTTCCTGGGATGAATGGCTGTAATATTGCCCTCGCGGTCCTTGGGGTCCGTGATCTCAAAGCTCACGTCATCGCCCACCAGGGGTTTGACCCCCAGCTTTCTGAATATTCCTTTTGCCTTACATTCATAAATGCCGGCCTCTCCTGCGTAAACGTAGTAGAAGCCGGCAATACCTTTAATAATCTTTCCTGTCATGATCAGCTTTCCGCCGAGAACTGGACCGGCCAGGAGACCCGGGAGACATACTGGCCGTCAGACTCCTCGTAGAGGATGACCTGGCCGCTCGTCACGCCTTCCGCGCCTTCGCAGACCAGCTGGTAGGGGAAGGAAATGGTCTCGCCTTCAGCCACTGTGGTGCTGATGGTCTCGCCGTTCACCTCCTGGTTCAGGACCAGCCGGTAGGCACCGCCGTTATAGTTGGAAGGTGCGCCCAGGTTGGACCTGGTCACCCAACGGACAGTGGCTACCTGAGACTGACCTCCCGAGGTAGGCGCACTGGGTGTGTCGGTGATGTTGGCGGACGGATCGGGCTTGTTGATGGTCAGGATGATCTCTGTGCCCTGCTTGACGACTGTGCCGCTGGAGATACTCTGGCCGCAGACCTCATCGGTGCCCACGCGGTCGGAGGAACCTTCGACCAGGCGGACCACCAGACCCGCCTCCTCGCAGAGCTTGACAGCCAGGGGCCTGGAGAGGCCGCCGTAGGACTGAACAGTCACATCCTCGGGGGATTCCGGACCGATGCTGACGGTGATGGAGATCTCCGTCTCCGCAGGATTCACATTCTCACCGGCGGCGGGCACTGTCGCGATGACGTTGCCGATGCCGACTGTGTTGCTGTAGGCCTGGACTGTGACCAGGTTGCTGAAGCCGGCAGCCTGCAGGGCCGCCTCCGCCTCGCTCAGGGAGAAGTTGGAGACATCCGGCACCATGGCCGAAGCGCTGCCGCTGCTCCTCCAGTAGTTGATGGTGGTGTTCACCGGAACGTCCGCGTCAGCCGCCGGATCCTGACGGATGATGGTGCCCTCCGGATAGTCGTCGGAGGCTTCCTCACCGTTGTACTTGATTCCCAGATGGCGCTCGCTGGCCTTGGCCTGGGCAGTCTCCTCAGTCAGACCGACGATGGACGGGACCTTGACGGTCTCGGCGCCGGTCGAGCCGCCGGTCGGAGAAGCAGCCTGGGTCGGCGTGGCAGCGGTCCCTTCGGTGCCGCTCTCCCCGCCTTCGTTGTCCCCGGTAGTACCCTCCTGGGAAGTCTGCTCAGTGGCATTGCCGGAGGAAGCATCCTCGCGGGTCAGATCAAAGAAGTTGGAGGCCCGGGCGATAAAGTAAATGAGAACAATGATAATGAGGGCGCCGACGATAAAGCCGCCGATGGTCATGGCCTTCTCCAGCTTGCTGGTCAGGTCGCTCTCTTCGTCATCCGTATAATAGCCTTCCCCGTTCTCCTCCTCCTCGCGGATCCTCTCCTGCTGTACGGAGCTGGTGGAGGTATAGGTCTTGCGGCCTGTGTCCCCGGTCTCCGCCGCCTTCTGAATGGCCTTGCGGTCCGTATCGGAATAGATGGCCGTGGAGGAGTGGTCGGCAAGGTTCGGAAGGGTCACGAAATGACCGGAGGGATCCATCAGCGAATGCTTGAGGTCGGCGATGACCTCGTTCATGGACTGATAGCGTCTGTCCGGGTTCTTCTGGGTGCATTTATAGATGATCTGCTCCAGGGAATAGGGCAGGTCGGGGGCATACTTTGAGGGCGGCTCCATCTCGTCCTGGAGATGCTTGATGGCGATGGCCACCGTCGTCTCTCCGTCGAAAGGTACCCTGCCGGTCACCATCTCATAGAGCGTGATGCCGAGGGAGTAGATGTCCGAGCGGTAATCCGTGCTGACGCCCCTGACCTGCTCCGGGGAGCTGTAATGGACAGACCCCATGGCGTTGGCGCTGATGGTGTTGGAGGAGGCGGCTCTCGCGATACCGAAGTCCGTCACCTTGACCTTGCCGTCGGTGGAGATGATGATGTTCTGGGGCTTTACGTCCCGGTGGGTGATTCCCTGGGCGTGGGCGCTGGCCAGGCCCATGCAGACCTGGATGGCGATGCTGGTGGCCTCCCGCACGGAAAGCTTGCCCTTCTTGCTAATATATTCCTTCAGCGTGATGCCTTCCACAAGCTCCATGACAATGAAATAGTTGCTGCCATGGTCGTCGCCGACGTCATAGACGTTGACGATGTTGGGGTTGGCAAGCCCGGCCGCCGCCTGGGCCTCCCGCCTGAACTTCGTGACAAAGTTGCCGTCTTCGTTAAACTCCTGTTTCATGACCTTGACGGCCACGTAACGATTGAGCTTATGGTCCATGGCCTTATAGACATCGGCCATGCCACCGGCTCCTACTCTGCCGACGATCTCGTATCTTTCAGCTAATATCGTCCCAGCTTTTAACATGCTTCCTCCTCGTCCGACCCCGGTTCGATAATGATGACTGCGATGTTATCCTTCCCACCATTATCGTTGGCGGCGTTGATCAGTGCTTCCACCTTTTCCCTCGCGGACGGTTCTTTCTCTATGATCCTGCGGATATCCACATCATCCACCATGTTGGTGAGCCCGTCCGAGCACATGAGGATCACTCCCTCCGGCGGCAGACGGTAATCAAAGAAATCAGTGTCCACCGTGTCGGCGGCACCGAGCGCTCTGGTGATGATGTTCTTATCCGGATGCCTTCTGGCCTCCTCCTCGGTAATCTCGCCCAGCCTCACCATCTCCTCGACCAGGGAATGGTCGCGGGTGATCTGCCTGAGCTCACCGCTGTACAGATACAGCCTGCTGTCGCCTACGTTGGCGGTATAGGCGTAATGGCCTACAACGGTGGTCACCACGATGGTGGTCCCCATCCCCGCCAGCTCCTCGTGAGCCGCGGACTCCCTGCGGATGCCGGCGTTGGCCAGCTGTATGGCCTGCTCGATCAGCTTGACCGGGTTGACCTCCGTGCTGGCTTCGATGGCCTGCTTCACTGTATTGACCGCAAAACGGGACGCAAAATCGCCGGCGTTATGGCCGCCCATGCCGTCCGCCACTATAAAAAGGTTGGGCAGGTTGCCCACCGGTTCGGCGGAGGCAAAAATGCAGTCCTGATTGATTTTTCTCTTCTGACCTACGTCAGTTGCAGCATATGTGTTCATACATGTACCGTTTCTGTATATCGTTTTCTCAACTGGCCGCAGGCTCCCTCAATATCACGGCCCATTTCCCTTCTTATAGTAACATTTATTCCATAATTTTCAAGTTTTTTCTTAAAGGCAGCCACATGAAGGCCCTGCGGGGCCTTGTATTCATTTTCCCGGACCGGATTGACCGGAATGAGGTTGATCAGACAGTTCATGCCGCGGACCCGGGAAGAAAGCTGCTTCGCGCAGGCGTCCGTGTCGTTCACGCCCGCGATCAGGCTGTATTCAAAGGTGAGTCTGCGGTGGTTGGCCTCGTAATAATCCCGGAGGGCCGCGAAAATATCATCCAGCTTGTAGGCCCTGGCGATCGGCATGATTTCCTTTCGCAGCTCGTCGTTGGGCGCGTGGAGGGAGAGGGCCAGGTTGATCATGAGCTTCTCCTCCGCGAGCCTTCGGATGCCGGGGACCAGACCGCAGGTGGACAGGGTCAGGTTCCGCTCGCTGATATGGTGCCCTTTTTCGTCGGATATCATCCTGAGGAAGCGGACCACCGCCTCGTAATTGTCCAGCGGCTCGCCCATTCCCATGATCACCACGTTGCTGACCCGCTCGCCGGTGTCCCGCTCGATGGCGTAGACCTGGCCCAGCATCTCTCCTGAGGAGAGGGACCGGATCAGGCCGCCCAGGGTGGAGGCGCAGAACCGGCAGCCCATCCGGCAGCCCACCTGGGAGGAAATGCAGACCGAGTTCCCATGATGGTACCGCATCAGCACGCTCTCTATGAGCTGACCGTCCGCGAGCTTAAAGAGATACTTTCTCGTCCCGTCGATGGCCGACTCCCGGACCTCCTCCAACGTCATGGGCCGGATCGGCCTCTCTTCGGCCAGCCGGTCCCTGAGGCTTTTGGGCAGGTTGGTCATGGCGTCGTAGGTGTCTGCATTTTTCACATGGAGCCACTCGTAAAGCTGGGAAGCCCGGAAGGGCTTTTCCCCGATCTCCGCCAGATAAGCCTTCACCTCCGGCAGGGTCAGATCGCTTATATATATCTTCTCTTCCATGGTCACTTTTTCCGGAACCTCGCGATGAAGAAGCCGTCACAGTCGTGGATGCCGGGCATGAGCTGGAGATAGCCCTCCGCGGTGGTCAGCCGGTGGAGCTCCTCCGGCAGGTAGGGATCCAGGGACTCGGCCGTCAGCGGATAGTTATCCAACAGCCAGCGGACATTCTCCTGGTTCTCCTCGCGGCTCACGGTGCAGGTGCTGTAGACGAGCACGCCGCCGGGCCGCACATAGGAGACCGCGTTGTGGAGGATCCGCCGCTGCAGCTCCACCAGGTCGCGGATCTTCTCCGGCGTGATCCTGTACTTGATGTCCGGCTTGCGGCCGATGACGCCGAGGCCCGAGCAGGGCAGGTCGCAGATGACGATGTCCGCCTTCTCCTCGCTGTCCGTGTCAAAGATCTGGGCATCCATGACCACAGGCTTGATGTTGATGATGTCGCCCCGCTTCATATTCTCCTGGATTAGGGCCACCTTCTCCTGGGAGACGTCGCGTGCTTCGACCATGCCGAAGCCGCCCATCTTGTCGGCCACGTGGAGGCTCTTGCCGCCCGGCGCCGCGCAGACGTCGATGATATAATCGCCCAGATGGGGATCGGCCACTTCGCCCACCAGCATGGAGCTCACGTCCTGGGGGAAGATCCATCCCTTCATGAAGGCGCTCAGGGCGGGCAGGTAGTTGTAGTCGGAAATATTGTAGGCGTAAGGCAGGTAGGCGGCCCGCTGCACGGTGACCCCCTGGCTCCGCAGGGATTCCAGGATCTCCGCCCGGCTCTCCCTCGAAGTCTTGAGGCGCACGGTCGTGGGTCTCTCGCCCAGGAAGCTGGCCAGCATCCGCTCGGTGATATCGTAGGTGAATTCCTCCACCCAGGCCATGACCAGCCAGCGCGGCGCCGAGTAGACGACGGACAGGTATTCGATGGGATTCTTCTCCTTGTCCGGATACTCGATGTGGTCGGCGTGGCGGGCGATGGGCCGAAGAACGCCGTTCACGAAGCCTTTCAGGTTGTAGAAGCCCCTGGCCTGGGCCAGCTTGACCGCCTCATTGACCGCCGAGGCGTCGGGTACGCTGCCCATGTAGCGGATCTGGTAGACCGCGCTGCGCAGGATGTTCTGGATGACGGGTTTCATTTTCGAGACCGGCACCGAGGAGAAGAGGTTGATCGTGTAATCCAGCTCGATCATCCTCTCCACGCAGCCCTCGCAGACCTTGGAAATGAAGGCCCTGTCCCTCTTGGAAAGGTACTGGTATTTGGCCAGGGCGCCGTGGATGGCGACGTCGCTGAAATAACCGTCGCGGAAAACAGAAAGCAGTACGTCCAGTATGATCTCTCTTGTGTTGCCGTTGACCATCGTTATGTCCTCCCGGATACGGTCATGGGTATGGAGGGGAAGGTCATCCAAGATGCACGTCCCCGATCTTGAAGCCTCGGAGGAAGTCCTCCGCCTTCATGCGCTTTTTTCCTTCCAGCTGGACCTCCAGGGCTGTGTAGGTGCCCTCACCGCACTGAACGGTGATGCCTTCCCGGTCCGCCTTCAGGATTGTTCCCGGCGCCGCGCTGCCCCCCTCAGGCGAGGCTGTGCCGGACCATATTTTGAAATTCTTTCCATCCAAAGTCGTGAAGGCGCTGGGCCAGGGTGCAAAGGCCCGGACCTTCCGCGCTATCTTCTCCGCGCTCTCCTGCCAGTTGATCCGTCCCATCTCCCGGGTGATCATCTTCGCGTAGGGAGTCGTGCTTTCCGCCGGCTGGGGCGTATAGACGGCCGTGCCGTCGGCCACAGTGGGGATGGTGTCGATCAGGAGATCGGCCCCCAGGTCCGCCAGGCGGTCAAAGAGGCTGCCGCCCGTGTCGGTATCCAGAATAGCGGTCCTGCGCTCGGAGATGATGTCGCCCGTGTCGAGCCCCACGTCCATCCGCATGATGGTGACGCCGGTCTCGCTGAGTCCGTCCAGAATGGCATACTGGATGGGGGCTGCGCCGCGGTAGGCGGGCAGGAGCGAGGCGTGGACGTTGAGGCAGCCCAGCGGTGGTATCTCAAGAAGCTCTTTTGGCAGGATCTGGCCGAAGGCGGCCACCACAATGAGGTCTGGGTTCATTTTCCGGATCTCTGCCAGGGCCTCGGGGCGGCGGACCCGCTCAGGCTGGAAGACCGGCAGCCCAAGTTCCAGCGCTGCCTTCTTGACGTCGCACATCTCCGGCGTCTTTTTGCGTCCCTTGGGTCGGTCGGGCTGGGTCACGACGCCGGTGATTGCGTAGCCGGCCGCTGCCAGGCGCCGCAGGATCACAGCGGCAAAATCCGGCGTTCCCATGAAAACAACGTTCGTCATGGGCTTATTCCTCTTCCTCATCTTCGGCCTGCGCCACCTCATGCAGCTCGCCTTCCACCAGCTCGGTGTACATCTTGCCGTCCAGGTGGTCCAGCTCATGGCAGAAGGCCCTGGCCAGGAGGCCTTCGCCCTCCAGCTCGATGGGGTTCATGTCGCGGTCAAGGCAGGCGACCTTGACGTAATTGGGCCGGGTCACCTGACCGAACTTGCCCGGGACCGACAGGCAGCCTTCGTCGCCGCACTGCTCGCCCGACGTCTCCACGATGATCGGGTTGATGAGGCAAAGGGGGTTGTCCCCGCAGTCGATGACGACGATCCGGCGGAGCACACCCACCTGCGGGGCGGCCAGACCGACGCCGTTGTACTCGTACATGGTGTCGAACATGTCGTCAATGAGCTCGGAGAGGCGGGGCGTCATCTCCTTCACCTCCCGGCATTTCTTGTTCAGGACGCTGTCGCCCTCCACTCTCACTGTTCTGATAGCCATAAATTCCTCCGTTGAAAGAAAAAATATTGTATAGACCGGCCCGGAAGGAAATGAATACCTTCCCCGGCCTCACTGGTGAAAATCAAACTCGATGGTAATCCCGGAAAAACCGCTGTTGATCTCTATGTACCGCTCTATGAGATTCCGGGCGCGCACCAGGGCCTCCCGGCTCCGGTGTCTCAAGTAAATGACCTGGCGGTAGCGGTCCCGGATCTTGCCCACGGTCTGGGGCGCCGGCCCGATGGCCCGCAGGGCGCCGGCCGGATCGATCCGCTCGATATACTGTCTCAGAAAATGCATACCCTGCGAGAGGGTCTCCTCCCCCGCGGCGCTGCCCAGCACAGCCATCATGCTGCCGGCCGGTGGGTAGGCCATGAGGCGCCGGAAAGCCATTTCCTCTTGGTAGAACCGATCATAGTCCTGGGCGGCGGCCGCCTGGATGGCGAAATGTTCCTTCTCGTAGGT
>ODAI012942560.1_pt1 | contig 17202 bp, 13 predicted proteins | sample 1539321 | NCBI WGS metagenome assembly ODAI01 (sample SAMN02144231, study PRJEB22623) | gut metagenome | biome: sheep rumen | host: Ovis aries | place: New Zealand | reverse complement strand
TTTTTGAGCAAGGTGGCGGACAACGCCTACAGGCTCAACACCAAGGGCCAGACACAAGAGGGGATTTTCATCCGTAAGTCCAACGGCAAGAACTCGTTTCACCCCGACGACGGCGGCAAACCCATCTTCGTCAGCGAGCGCAACTCCATGTTTGCCCTCAACGGCGACCGCGTCCGCGTGTCGGTGATGGCACGCCGGCGCAACCACATCAAAGAGGCGATGGTCACTGAAATTATTGCGCATGCCAAGGACACTTTTGTCGGACGAATCGCCATGAAAGAAGAACTGGCCTTTTGCGTTACCGAAGGTAATATTTTCGCCCACGACATCATCATACCCAAGCGCATGCTCAAAGGAGCAAAAACCAACGAGAAAGTGGTGGTCAAAGTAGTGGAATGGCCTTCAAAAGAGTCGAAGAACATGATTGGAGAAGTCATTGACGTATTGGGGCCAACAGGGGAGAACAACACCGAGATGCATGCCATCCTCGCCCAATACAACCTGCCCTACCGCTATCCCAAAGAGGTGGAAGAGGCGGCTGAAAAAATCGATGCGGCCATCACGCCCGAAGATCTTGCACAGCGCGAAGACTTCCGCCAGACCTGCACATTCACCATCGACCCCAAGGATGCCAAAGACTTTGACGATGCACTTTCCATCAAGAAATTAGAGTCGGGACTCTGGGAAATCGGCGTGCACATCGCCGATGTCAGCCATTACGTCAAAGAAAACGACATCATCGACAAAGAAGCACGCCGGCGAGCCACCAGCGTCTATTTGGTCGACCGCACCATCCCCATGTTGCCCGAGCGGCTCTGCAATTTCATCTGCTCACTGCGCCCGGACGAAGAAAAGCTCGCCTACAGCGTCATCTTCGACATGGACGATGATGCCAACATCAAAAAATGGCGGCTTGCACACACCGTCATCAAGAGCAATCGAAGATTTGCCTACGAGGAAGTGCAAGAAATATTGGAGCGCAACGGCGTGAAAGACGGCACCGGCGAGCCGGCACCGGCAGCCCCCAAGGAGGGCTATCAAGGCGAATTGGCCGATGAAATCATCATGCTCGACAGACTTGCAAAGAAATTGCGGGCAATGAGGTTCAACAACGGCGCCGTGAAGTTCGATTCCGAAGAGCTGCACTTCGACATCGAAGAAAAAACGGGCAAGCCCACGCGATGCTACTTCAAGATTTCACACGATGCCAACAAACTCATCGAAGAGTTCATGCTACTGGCCAACAAAACCGTTGCCGAAAGCATCGGAAAGGTGAAAAAAGGTACAAAAGCCAAGACACTGCCCTACCGCATTCACGACGTACCGGACCCTCAAAAACTGGAGGATTTGGGAGCCTTTATACGGAAATTCGGCTACAAGCTCAAGACGGCAGGCTCAAAAGGCGAAATTACAAGAAGCCTCAACCGGCTGATGGACGATTGCCAGGGCAGAAACGAGCAGAAACTCATCCAAACCGTGGCGCTACGGGCAATGATGAAAGCAAAATACAGCGTCCACAACATCGGGCACTACGGGCTCGCTTTCCCCTATTACACCCACTTCACTTCGCCCATCCGACGTTACCCCGACACCATGGTTCATCGCCTGCTCACCCACTACCAACAAGGCGGGAAAAGCGGAAACGCAGACTATTACGAAGAGCAATGCGAGCACTCCAGCACCATGGAGCAAATCGCGGCCAACGCGGAGCGCGACTCCATCAAGTACAAAATGGTGGAGTTCATGGCAGACAAAATCGGGCTAGAGTTCGATGCACACATCAGCGGCATACAGTCCTACGGCATATACTGCGAAATCGATGAAAACCACTGCGAAGGCATGGTGCCCATCCGCGAGCTTGACGACGACTACTACGACTTCGACGAAAAGAACTACTGTCTCATCGGCCGCCGACATCACTACAAATATCAGTTGGGCGACAGCATCAAAATTCGGGTTGAGCGGGCAAACATGGAAAAACGACAGCTAGATTTCAGCTTGGCATAGCCCAAGAGACACTGGCTCTATGCGGGTTGAGGAAATTTCCCTGTTCCCCAACCCGTATCCGTATAAATCGTGTCAACAATATGTTTACATCCCGTTTCCTCCATCCCTTGCCTTCCTTCAACTTCAAGTAATGGCATAACGCGATATAGGCATACATCGGGACTGCTAAAAAAGAACCAAAATAAATTCTCCCTAAACTTTCCACCTGCGTTTTGCCATAATACGAAAGCCACTTGAAGGACGTCTCGAGAAAGTGAGAACCACAGAACAAGCAGCCCAGGCCAACAAAACGACAAACAGGCGCAGGGGAACGATTTCACGCCGCTGGGAGAAAATCCATTATACCTCGAAAATAGATAGAAGCTTCCCATCACAATGACAAACATAAAAAACTAATGCAAAAATTTACTTATTTTTACATTTCATCATCCTCCCGCATCCTCTTGTCAATCTTTTTTGTCATGATAGACCCAGCGTAATAGAAAAAGAGCCACAAGCATGAGCAAGAAAAGCATTATAGAACGATACAATTTTCCGGCTAGAAAGCCTTCGTCTTCAAAAAAATATTGCTTCAAAGACGTCAAAGAATCCACATCTGCTCCATGAAAAAGACTGTCAATGCAACCTTTTGAGAAACTGGGACAATAAGAGCAGCTAAGAGAAAAGAGAGCTGTCGTCACCACCAATTTCAAAAAGTTTTTCCAAGAAGAACGCAAGTCTCGAAGGCGCCCATAAAAACGGAAAGAGAAAAAGCAGACATACAGGCAAAGGAGATTCAATGAAAACGAAAAGAGGAATAACTTCATTAATATATAATAATCTCAAAAATAATACATCATTGTTGTTTCGCCCGCACTACACAATTTCGATATGTAAGTTGAGGGGCTCCACAGTTCCCCCTCAACCGATAAATAAGGCTCTAGGATACAAAAGCTCGAGTAGTTCAACAACTACGCAAGGCACTCCCGTGCTCCACAACGACTTCTACGAGAACTTTCCGTCCTCCTTCTGAAACCTCCTGAACATCGCGACAACGATACAAAGAGTATCATCGTCAGCAGTGCATTAATGACAATCACCATCGTTGGACTCAAAAAATCATTCTCGTCGTTTCCATGTGTAATCTAACTGGTTGTTCATTGTTTATTGATCCCCCTCTTGTCAACATGCCGGCGCCGATAGAAGAGAATGATTGTCGCCGCCAGCAAGCAAAAGAACATGGATGCATACCTAAGCATTCTTTCGCCAATTGGAAAATGCTGAATCAGGGACGCAAAAGAGGCTGTTGCCTGGTCTTCGTGTGCTGAAAGGACGCCGGCATCAACCTTGTTTGTCTCAAAAATAAACGTCCGTTGACTTGCCGACTTAACGCTGTCCACTTCCCTCCTAATGTCCTATATATCAATGTTTTGAACATTTTTAGGGGGGGGGGATTCTGGCAAGACAACAGCGGTGCTCCGAACAGGAAGCACAAAAATTGCCTCAAAAGTATCATTTTAAGTTGTTTCTCCATTTTCATAAATTAGGTTTCACCTACAAAGATACGAATTTTGATGAGCGAGAAAGCAAAAGAAAATTGAAAAAAATCAAGATTTTTTTCAGATTTCATCGGATTCCCATCATCAAACCCCGCATCAACCAAAACGTTTATCGTTCCTTTTTCCTCACGCATGCTTTTCACACATCAACTTATCGCCGCCCAACTGACATTGTCTTTCCGCATGACCCTCAAACGCTCCCAGAGCAGGCTGTATTCCGCCTTTTCGCACGTCGGGTCTGCCTCAATGATACGCTGCGCCTCGTCGCGCGCCATTTGCACTAGCTGGCCGTCACGGGCAATGTCCGCGATTTTAAGGTCGAAGGCGACACCGCTTTGCTGCGTTCCTTCCAAGTCGCCGGGGCCGCGCAAACGCAAGTCGGCCTCAGCGATGGCGAACCCGTCGTTTGTATCGCACATGATGTCAATGCGTTTGCGCGTGTCCGCAGACAACTGATAGGGCGTTACAAGGACACAGAACGACTGGTCTGCCCCGCGCCCGACGCGCCCTCTGAGCTGGTGCAATTGGGAAAGTCCGAATCGCTGAGCGTCCATGATGACCATGACAGAGGCATTGGGGACGTTCACGCCGACTTCTATCACCGTTGTCGAGACAAGGATTTGGGTCTCTCCCCGCACGAACTTCTGCATTTCCGTCTCTTTTTCAGCCGCTTTCATTTTTCCATGCACTTTGCTCAAGCGGAACTGCGGGAACCGGCTGCATAGCATTTCAAAACCCTCTTCCAGGTTTTTCAGGTCGATTTTTTCACTTTCTTTAATGAGCGGAAAGACGATGTAAACCTGCCTACCCTGCTCAATTTGCTTGCGAACCCCCTCATAGAGGCTCACGGTTTCGTTGTCGAACTTATGGATGGTGACGACGGGTTTTCTGCCAGGCGGCAATTCATCGATGACACTCACGTCCAAGTCGCCATAAATCGTCATGGCAAGCGTTCTGGGAATGGGTGTTGCCGTCATCACCAGCATGTGGGGCGGATTCTCGCTCTTTTTCCACAGACTAGCCCTTTGTTTAACGCCGAACCGGTGTTGCTCGTCAATAACGGCAAGCCCGAGGCGCTGGAAACGCACATTTTCTTCAATCAAGGCATGCGTCCCGACGAGGATCTGCACGTCCCCGATTTGAAGGTCGTCCAAGATCTGCTGCCGCCGCTTGCCTTTGACCACGCCGGTCAACAGCTCAATGCGTATGGGCAAGTCGCCCAGGAAGTCGCGGATGGTTTGCAAATGCTGCTCCGCCAGGATTTCCGTCGGTGCCATGATACATGCCTGAAAGCCGTTGTCGAGCGCAATAAGCATCGACATCAGTGCCACGAGTGTTTTGCCCGACCCCACGTCACCTTGCAAGAGCCGGTTCATTTGCTGCCCCGTCCCCATGTCGGAACGTATTTCCCGCATCACGCGCTTTTGAGCATCTGTCAAGGGGAAAGGGAGGTGATGATGATAAAAATCGTTGAACAGGTCGCCTACCTTGCTGAAAACATACCCACGGTATTTCCGCCGATGGTCGGAAGCATAGCGTACAATGTTGAGTTGCACATAAAAAAGCTCCTCAAACTTCAGCCTCAATCGGGCCTGCTGGGTGTCGACGGCAGTTTTGGGATAATGGATCTTGCGCATTGCCTCATCACGGCTGATCAAGTTGAGACGCTGTGTGATGAACGGCGGCAGGGTCTCGGACAGCGGAAAGGGCAGTTTTTCCAGCAACGTCCGTGTCAATCTCTCCATGGCGCGCGAGGTGAGGCCCGCTTTCTTCATGCGTTCTGTCGTGTTATAATAAGGCTGTAGGCCCATTTTCGACAGTTCCACCTTGTCTGCCCGTTCCATTTCCGGATGAGCAATTTGGAACCTGCCATTGTAGAACGTCGGTTTGCCAAAGACAATGTATTCAATGCCGACCTGATAGCTTTGCATCACATATTTCGTCGCCTGAAACCACACCAGGTCCATCACACCGTGCCCATCTGTCAGATAGGCAGTAATGCGTTTTTTCCGGGGTGTCATGCTAACTTCCTCAAAACTCAAAATCCTCCCTTTGACCTGCACAAAAGGCATGTCAGCCGTCAGTTGGTCTATGGCATAGATACGGCTGCGGTCAACATGTTTGTAAGGGAAATACTCCAGTAATTGCCCAAATGTTGCTATGCCGAGTTCCTTTTGCAACAATTCCTTGCGATGAGGGCCAACGCCTGGTAGATATTTGATGTCTTGTTCGAGAACGTCGTACATAACTGCTTGATTTATAGACACAAGGCCTCGCCAACTTGAAGGTCAAAAGGTGTTGTGACCTTGATGTTCTCACGGTTCCCGGCCACTCTCGAGACCTTTATTCCCAACTGTTCCACGACCGTCGCGTCATCGGTAAAGGCCTCCTTGTAAGGCTGCCGATAAGCTCGTTTAAGCAGCTGGATGTCAAATGTTTGCGGCGTCTGAACCACTTGATAGTCAGCGCGATTCACGTTCTTCTCGGCTTCGTCACCACCGATTCTACGCAACGTCTCCACCACCTCGACTGTCGGAATGGCCGCCTGCTCTTCCCGCGCCGCATCAAAACATCGTCCGATGACCTCAACACTGACAAAGGGGCGCACACCGTCATGCACCGCCACCACGCCATTTGCATCGTCAGGAATTGCCGACAAACCATTGCTTACCGATTCGAAGCGCGTGTCGCCGCCGTCAACGACGGTCATCGGCACATCGAAGTCAAAACGCCGGCACAATTGTTGCCATGTTTCTTGCTCACTGGCAGGCAAGACCAGCACGATGTTCAAAGTGGCATCAAAAGCGAGGAAGCGCCTGATGGTCCGCATCAAAACAGGCTGTCCGCCTATTTCCAGGAATTGCTTCGGCACATCGCCACCCATGCGCGCACCCTTTCCACCAGCTACGATAATGACATAATCGGGATTCATAATTAGCACAAAATTATGATTTTTTCGGCAAAACGACAAGAAAAAACACGTTTTTTCGACCCTTTCCCGTCCTTAGGCTATGCTTTTTATGCCTACAACCACGCCCAAGACAGAAATTTACCCTGAAAAAGAACGCTTTTTGAACACTTTTTTGCTCTGTTTAAGTATTTTTTCTTATTTTTGCGCGAACTATTTTCAGTAGCTTGTTACACGCATTTTCGTTTCACATGCAAAAACTTCACCCCATAATGTTTGTCGGAACCGGCAGTGATGTCGGGAAGAGCCTCATCGCCGCCGCCTTCTGCCGAATTTTCAAGCAAGACGGCTGGCACCCGGCACCATTTAAGGCGCAAAACATGGCCCTGAACTCATTTGCCACGCAAGAAGGCCTGGAGATAGGGAGGGCGCAGGCGGTGCAGGCAGAAGCAGCCGGCATCAAATGCCACACAGACATGAACCCGCTCCTGCTAAAACCGCAGTCGGGCCACACTTGCCAAGTTGTGCTCAACGGAAAACCGCTGGGCAGCCGGACGGCTTACGATTTCTGGGAAAAAGGAGGCAAGCAAGAGAAGTGCGATGACGGCAAAGGGCGTCCGAAAATAGACTTTAGGGACGAAGTGTGCCAAGCGTTTGATCGGCTGGAAAAGCGCTACAATCCAATCGTCATGGAAGGCGCCGGCAGCATTTCCGAGATGAACCTTAGCAAAACCGACATCGTCAACATGCCTATGGCCCAACACGCGGGTGCCGATGTCTTTTTAGTCGCCGACATCGACCGCGGCGGCGTTTTCGCCTCTGTCTACGGCAGCGTCGCATTGCAAAGCCCACAAGACCGGGCGCGCATCAAAGGTGTTATCATCAACAAGTTCAGGGGCGACATGCGCCTCTTTGACGAAGGCAAAAAACTACTGGAGCAACTCTGCGGCATCCCTGTCTTGGGCATCATACCTTACTTCAAGGACATTCACATCGAGGAAGAAGACAGTGTCGCTCTGGCGCAAAAACCGATGCACGCCAAACACGGGAAAGTGAATATCGCCGTCGTACTGCTTCAACATTTGTCCAATTACACCGACTTCAACGCACTGGAACATGACCAAAGGGTGCATCTCTTTTACACCAACAATGTAGAAGACCTTGCCAAGGCCGACATCATCATCATCCCCGGCTCAAAATCGACACTGAACGACTTGTACGAAATGCGTCGCAACGGTGTGGCGAAGACAATAGTCGAGGCATACCGCAACGGTGCCGGCGTGCTGGGGATCTGCGGAGGATTTCAGCTCATGGGCGTTGAAGTCTGCGACCCCGACCATGTGGAAGGGTGCATCGGACAGCTGCCCGGCCTTGGGCTGCTCCCCACCACGACGACCATCACCACGGCGAAAACAACCCGCCAGGTTCGCTTTTCCATACAATCCGCCCCCAGCGGCACACCCATGAGTGGATATGAGATACACCAAGGCGTGACCAAGCCTTTCGGCGACGCGCCCGCCCGCCCACTGGCAGTATTGGAAGACGGTCAGGAGGACGGCTACTTCGTCAACGGCCGATGTATGGGTACCTACCTCCATGGCATACTGGACAACGCGGCATTCATCGACTTCCTGCTGGCACCATTTGCCCATAAGGTCGGACAGGCCAGCGCACCATTCGACTATGCCCAATTCAAAGAAGAACAATACGACAGGCTTGCCCAACATATCCGGCAACACGTCGACATTAATAAAATCTACAAAATACTAAAAGACAATGATTAACGGACACGGTGACGACCTCTACCAATACAGTAACATTAAGATGAACTTCTCGTCCAACATCTGCCCCGCAAAAGAGGACAGAGGGTTGAGAAAATGCCTGACCGATGCCATCAGCCTCATAGGCCACTATCCCGAGCCCGAGGCATGGTCGCTTGAACAATTAATTGCACAAAAAGAAAGAGTCGACCCAAGATGCGTGCTTGTGACCAGCGGTGCCACCGAGGCCATATACCTCATTGCACAGGCATTTCCCATCAAGCCGCGCATCATGACGCCAACATTCACCGAATATGCAGATGCGCTGAGGATTTTTCCTTCGGGAGGCAACAGGAAACACGCCCTGTGGCTCTGCAACCCCAACAATCCTGACGGAAAGATGTATTCCCGGCAGGAAATCATCAGCTTTTCCACGAAATACGACCTGCTGGTCATCGACCAGTCATACGAGCACTATACACAAACTGCCGGCATCACGGCACGAGACGCGGTCAATATCGGAAAAGTCATACAAATACATTCCCTCACAAAGACTTATGCCGTTCCTGGATTACGCATCGGATACATCATAGCCACAGCCTCCATCATCAAGACACTTCGGCACTTCATACGCCCATGGGCAGTCAACACCATGGCCATTGAAGCAGGAAAATACTTGATAACGCACGGCAAGCCCGTAAGTCCAGACTTTGAAGAAGCACAGCGGTTGAGGGAAAAACTCATGGAAATCGAGGGAATTGACGTAGAAGAGACGCAAACCACGTTCATGCTTTGCCACATCCAGCAAAAGACAGCGGCAGAACTCAAAGAATACCTCGCCCAAGAACATGGCATGCTCATCCGCAACGCCTCCAACTTCCATGGCCTGAACAAACACCATTTCCGCGTCTCCTCGCAGTCTCGCAAAGAAAACAACCAGCTCGTCAAAGCCATAAAAATGTTCCTATGATTGAGCTTTCACTGCATTCCACCGTCTGGGTGTTCATTCTCGCACTCCTCATCGGCTGGCTGGCAGACTTAATATTAGGCGACCCGAGCTGGCTGCCTCATCCCATCGTGTTCTTCGGGAAGACCATCGCTTGGGGTGAGCAAAAGCTCAACCGCGGCAAACAGCGTGCCTCCAAGGGCGCTTGCTTTGCCACAATAGCGATTTTGGGCACATTCGCCATCGCATTTTCCGTTTTTCACCTCACGGCAACCGTTCCACCGCTATACCTGGCGCTCTCCAGCCTGACCATCTTCTTTTGTCTGGCAGGAACGACCCTCATACGCGAAGTGAGGGAGGTGTTTTGTGCCGTAGGGCGTTCGCCGGAAGACGGACGGCGACAGGTGGGCAGAATTGTCGGACGAGACACTCAAAACCTGTCAGAACAAGAGATAAAAACAGCAGCATTGGAGACGCTGGCCGAAAACCTGAGCGACGGGGTCATCGCACCGCTGTTTTGGCTCGTACTGCTCGGACCGGCTGGCATGATCACCTATAAAATGGTCAATACGCTTGATTCCATGATAGGCTACAAGACAGAGCGCTATCGGGAATTTGGCCGCATGGCTGCACACATCGACGACGTGGCCAATTTCATCCCTGCACGCCTCACGGCAATGCTCATGATCTTGGTCAGCGGGGAATGGGGATTGTTCAAATTTGTAGCCAAACACGGACGGCGGCATGCCAGCCCCAACAGCGGATACCCTGAAGCGGCGCTGGCAGGCATTCTCAAGTGCCGGTTTGGCGGCCCGCACCATTATTTTGGTGAAATGGTTGAAAAGCCTTACATCGGAGATATAGACAAACAACTGGCACACACCGACTTAGAACAGTCCATCCGCATCAACCGACGTGTTGAAAGACTGGCCGTATTGTTGTCTGTACTTGTTTTAATGATGATTTTCCAGACTTAGCCCTCATTTGTTGGATTTTCAGGCGCTTGCCCGCTTCATCCTTCCATCAGATGCACGAAACGCATGCCCTCTGCAATTTGCCGGGATGTACTTTCGTCCATGAGTTGCGACAATAGTGAATAGGCAAATGGGAAAGCCGCGGCAGGTCCCTCGCCTGTGGTGATATGCCCATCTACCGTGCAAATTTCCGCCGTATACTGAGCGCCTTTCAGCGTTCCCTCAAAGCCAGGATAACAAGTCGCGCGTCTGCCTTCAAGCAGTCCCAGCCTGCCTAGCACTAACGGTGCTGCACAAATGGCTGCCAGCATTTTCCCTTGTTCGTTTTGCTTCAACAGCACTTGGCATAGACCCGCATGCGCATTGAGGTTGTCGGCACCGGGAAGTCCGCCTGGCAAGAACAGCAGGTCGGCATCGCTAAAGTCACCCTCTTCAAAGAGCATATCGGCCTCAACGGCAACACCATGGGCTGAGACGACCCGTTTTGTACCCATCACACTGACTGTTTTCGTCACAATACCTCCACGGCGGAAGACATCCACCGGTATTAATGCCTCAACGTCTTCAAAGCCATCGGCAAGAAAGACATACACTTTTTTTCCATTCATTTTCATTCGGTTTTTATAGTTCAACTCTGTTTTTTGTTCAAGCCAGGCAGGACAAATAGCGGCGAATCGTCTGCTCCAAGCCCAGATAAAGCGCATCACAAATCAACGCGTGCCCGATGCTCACCTCGTCCGTAAACGGAATCTGCTGGTGGAAATATTGCAGATTCTCAAGGCTGAGGTCATGTCCTGCATTCAACCCCAGCCCCATTTCCTTGGCCACTTTTGCAGCGCGCACAAACGGCGCGATGGCGGCCTCGCGATCGGCGGCATATCCGGCGGCATAAGGCTCTGTATACAATTCCACGCGGTCTGTCCCGCACGCCTTGGCTCCAGCGACCATTTCCTCATCGGCATCCACAAAGATACTGGTGCGGATGCCCTTTTCCCTCAACTTGCCAACAATGTCGGTCAACAATCCCTGATTTTCCTTTGTATTCCATCCATGGTTACTGGTCAGCTGGTCGTCTGCATCAGGCACTAGTGTCACCTGCATCGGACGGACTTCCAGGCAAAGGTCCATGAACTTGGGCACAGGGTTCCCCTCAATGTTCAACTCTGTTGTTATCTGGGGCCGCAGCTGGTGCACGTCGGCATAACGGATGTGCCGCTCGTCGGGACGTGGATGCACCGTGATGCCTTGGGCGCCAAACCCCTCACAATCGGCTGCCACTTGCAACACATTGGGGTTATTGCCTCCACGCGCATTTCGCAGGGTTGCCACTTTGTTTATATTTACGCTTAGTTTTGTCATTTTCTTCTGTTTTTTAGGAGGTTATTGAACAAAAAAATGTATTTTTGCACTATAAATTCACGGCAAAGATACAAAATGTTCGCGAACAAAATCATTTTTCAACAAAAAATCACGAACCAACAATGACTAAAAATGCATCTCAGCAAAAAAGTTTCATCATCTTCGGCAACGAATACCATCCCATCATCGCCAAAACATTCTATGATGTGCTCATGGTTTTGACGCACCACAATGCCCGGATTTTTGTAGACCAAGAGTTTGCCGCCTCCATCTCAAACCATATTCTAAAGACCTTCCCTGCCATCCAGCTCATCGACGGCGACGACTGGGATGCCGACTTCGCCGTCTCGCTGGGTGGCGACGGCACATTGCTGAAAACAGCAGGACGGGTTGGCTGCAGAAAAACGCCCATCATCGGCATTAACACCGGACGCCTTGGATTTCTTGCAGACGTTAAGCCCGACACCGTGTTCCCCGTTCTCAACGACATCCTCGAGGGCAATTACACCGAAGAGGCGCACGCCGTGATGCAAATCCACACTGAAGGCGAAGCCCTGCAAGGGAGCCCTTTTGCGCTCAACGACATCGCCATCCTCAAACGCGACGATGCCTCTATGATTTCCATACGGGTTGACATCAACGGCAAGCACCTCAACACCTATCAAGCCGACGGGCTCATCGTTTCCACGCCCACGGGGTCGACGGCCTATTCGCTGTCCAACGGCGGCCCGATCATCGCACTGCAAACTGGAGTCATGTGCCTCACGGCAGTAGCGCCACACAGCCTGAACATCAGGCCAGTGGTCATTCGTGACGACGCTGAGATCACGCTGACAATCGCCAGCAGGACACACAACTTCCTCATCGCCATTGACGGGCGCTCGGAAAAACATTCAGAAAAAATACAAATCAAGGTCACCAAGGCACCTTATAAAGTCATCGTCGTCAGACATCAGGACACCAACTATTTCACCATCCTCCGCCAAAAAATGATGTGGGGGGCCGACAACCGGTGAAATCAACATCAAAAGCTATCAAAGAAACTACTGAATCAAAGAAACAATGTGGCTAAAAAATATATTGAAGCGGGAAGAACCCAAATTTTCCAACAAGGAAATCCTCAGATGGCTGCTCCAACGCTGGAAAGGCAACCTGAAGCAAGCAAGCCTTAACGCCTTGATTGGGATTTTGAAGGTGGCGTTCAGCCTCATGACGGTCTGGGCCGTCCAGCACGCCATCGATGTCGCAACAGGGAGCGCAAAAGGCTCACTGTACCTCACCGTAGGCTTGATGGCACTACTGGTAGTTCTACGTTTTGTACTAAGCGTCACCAGCGTGTGGATAGCCAACCTGCTGGGCATCCGCGCCACCAACCGCATGCAACGGCACACACTCGACAGGCTGCTACGCTCAGAATGGCTCGGGAACGAGCGGCGGCACAGCGGTGATATCATCAACAGGCTCGACAAAGACGTCAGTGTAATCGTGACCTTCCTCACCGAAACCATTCCCAGCATCCTGTCCACCGCCATCCTACTAGTCGGCTCGTTCCTCTATTTATTCCAAATGGACCGTATTTTGGCACTCATTACCATCGTCGTAGTGCCGTTTTTCCTCATACTCAGCAAACTTTATGTACGCAACATGCGGCGGCTGACCCGCTCAGTACGCGATTCAAGCTCAAAAGTGCAGAGCATCATGACGGAAACCGTACAAAACCAAATGCTCATCAAGACATTGGAATATAACGACGAGGCTGTGGGAAGAATCGGTGGCATGCAAGACGACTTGCAGCATAAGATCATGGATCGCACGCGTTTTAGCGTCTTTTCGAGGATGATTACGACCCTCGGGTTTTCGTTCAGCTACCTGTTCGCCTTTTTATGGGCAGCTGTACGCCTCAGCCACCAAACCATCACCTTCGGGCAGATGTCGGCGTTTTTACAACTGGTCACACGCATCCAGACACCGATGAACTCACTGATGCAAATCATCCCGAGCACCATCGGAGTACTCACAGCCGCAGAGAGATTGATGGAGCTCGAAGAGATACCGCTCGAACAACAAGGCGAGAACAAGCAACTGGACAGTGCATGCGGCGTCCGCTTTCAACAAGTAGACTTCACTTACGACGAAAAGGCTGAAAAGGTCATCAAAAACTTCTCCTTCGACTTTAAGCCAGGCACCTGTACTGCCATTTTAGGCGAGACAGGCGTGGGAAAGACCACACTCATACGCCTCATCCTAGCACTCATCTCGCCATCGAAAGGCAAGGCCACCGTCTACAACCGGCACGAAGAACATCCGCTCTCCCCGCAAACACGGTGCAACTTCGTCTATGTACCACAAGGCAACACGCTGCTCAGCGGCACCATCCGCGAAAACCTCTGCCTGGGAAAGCCCAATGCCACTGAAAAAGAAATGGGAGAGGCATTGGAAAAAAGCTGCGCAACATTTGTCTTCAACCTGCCCCAAGGGCTCGACACGCCATGCAACGAGCGCGGCGGCGGACTCAGCGAGGGGCAGGCACAGCGCATCGCCATAGCTCGGGCGCTCATCAGAAACAAGTCCATCATGCTTTTCGACGAGGCCACCAGCGCGCTGGATCCCGAGACCGAGTGTAAACTGCTCAAAAACATCATGGAAAACGATGATAAAACAATCATTTTCATCACACACCGCAAGGCTGTGCTCGAATTTGCCGACCAGACACTGGAAATGGAGAGCATCAACAACATGTAGCGCACCAGGATCTCGGCACAAAACATTCATTAGGGTAAAACAACTTTTTCACCCCGCACAATTAAAAAACACCTCATTCTCCACAGGCCTATGCAAATGTTTCGCATAGGCTACTGCCTTTAAAGTCCAAACGTCGGTTTCAAAACAGAGCAGCCTCGGATTGCATTTTACGTCTGCAATCCTGCAAAAACCTCAAAGCCAGAGGGGAGCTGTATGTTCAATGCTTGTCTGCACAACATGGTGCCGACGGCCTTACAATAGGCATCTTTGCTTGTTCCCAAGCCAAGAATCCGCCATCCAGATTAACAACCTGATAGCCGCTCTTAGCCAATTTCTCGGCAGCCACAGCACTTCGGCGGCCGCTACGACAATATACGGCAACGGGGAACTTACGGTTGAGTTGCGACTTTGCCATTCGCATAAAGCGTTTTTGACTGAGATCGATATTGACTGCGCCATCAATATACCCCTCGACAATCTCCTCTGCGGTGCGCACGTCCACGATTTGCACGTCTTCTTGCTGAATAAAAGCGGCAAAATCGGCGGCATTTTTGCTGTCATACAGTTTTTCTCCCAAGAGTAAAACACCTGCCAGCAGTGTCACGATGGTTAAAATTGTCATTCTCATAATCTTACAGCTTTTAAAGAATTTATTTTATTCAAAGGAAGTCCGAGTCGGCGCTCTTCTCCTGGATTTGAGCCGATTGGGCTTATTTCACGATTCCTTGTTCGCCTAGATGCGAGTCCTTGAACCCTAGGAAATAGAGCACACCGTCGATGCCAACCGTATTGATGCTTTGTTTGGCGTTTGCCACCACACGCGGTTTGGCATGAAAGGCGATGCCCAGGCCTGCCTCCGAGAGCATCGGCAGGTCGTTGGCCCCGTCGCCCACGGCGATGGTTTGCGCCAGATCCACTTTCTCCACTTGGGCGATGAGCTTCAGCAATTCTGCCTTCCTGTGTCCGTCGACGATCTCGCCGACATAGCGGCCGGTCAGCTTGCCGTCTTCATCGATTTCCAATTCATTGGCATAAACATAGTCTATGCCGTATCTGCGCTGCAGGTACTCGCCGAAGTAAGTGAATCCACCGCTCAGTATCGCGATTTTGTAGCCGCAATGCTTCAAGACATACATCAGGCGGTCAACCCCTTCGGTGATGGGCAGCCGCTCGGCAATGTCTTTCATTACGCCGGCATCCAGGCCTTTGAGCAGGGCGACGCGCTGTGTGAAGCTTTCCTTGAAGTCGATTTCCCCTCGCATGGCGCGCTCCGTGATGTCCTTCACCTGGTCGCCCACTCCGGCGCAAATGGCGAGTTCATCGATGCATTCGGTCTGAATCAAGGTCGAGTCCATGTCGAAGCAGATCAGACGGCGCATGCGGCGATACATGTTGTCTTTTTGCAACGAGAAGTCGATGTCCATTTCCGTCGCCATTCTCATCAGATCCGCCTGCATTTGCTTGCGGTCATTGGGGGTGCCTCGCAGCGAGAGTTCGATGCACGCGCGCACATGCTCGCTTGTGTTTTTGATGCTCATGCGCCCGGTGAGCCTGCGGATGGAGTCGATGTTCAACCCTTGTTCTTTGACCACATGGGTGGCTGCCTCAATCTGCTTTGCCGAAAGCGTGCGTCCGATGATGGTGAGGATGTACCGGTTTTTGCCTTGCCGGCCGACCCACTCTTCGTACTTCTCGTCGGTAACGGGTGCGAAGCCGATGTTTACGCCCAATTCCGTTGCCCGGAAGAGCAAGTCCTTCATCACCGGACCGGAATGCTGTTCGTCTATTCTTATCAAAATGCCGAGCGACAGGGTTGAGTGGATGTCCGCTTGGCCGATGTCAAGTATCTGCGTGTCGTATTTGGCCAAAGTCCCCATGACGGCGGCTGTCAGCCCTGGGCGGTCTTGACCTGTTATGCGAATAAGTATCTGCTCTTCTTTCTTACTTTTCTTTGCCATGAAAATGGAATTCATTTTATTCTGTGCTGCAAAAATACAAAAAAACATTTAAACTTAAGACTTTTTTAACATAAAACTCTCAATCTGAAGATGTTAAATACAAGATTCCAAGGTTTAGTGCGCGCAAAAACACATCTTATCTGCCGTTTTTTTTTTTCTATCCGCATTTTTTTGTAATTTTGCACCTTAATAAATATTTTCAAAAAGAATTTTTCGATGGAAATCAAAAACTTCAAACGAACAACAGTCACCGCCGCATTGCCCTATGCCAACGGCGGCGTCCACATCGGGCACTTGGCGGGCGTGTATGTCCCGGCAGACATCTATGTCCGCTACCTGCGGCTGAAGAACCTGGATGTCAAGTTCATTTGCGGCTCAGACGAGCATGGCGTTCCCATCACCATACGCGCCAAGAAAGAAGGCATTACGCCTCAAGATGTCGTCGACCGCTATCACCAAATGATTAAAGAGAGTTTTGCCCAGTTCGGCATCTCATTTGACATATACAGCCGGACTTCGTCTTCCATGCACGCCGAGACGGCGGGGCAATTCTTCAGAAAACTGTATGACGACGGGAAATTGGTGGAAAAGACCACCAGCCAGTATTATGATGAAGAAGCCAAGCAATTCTTGGCAGACCGTTACATCACGGGAGAATGCCCACACTGCCACCATGAAGGGGCTTACGGCGACCAATGCGAGCACTGCGGCCGCGACCTGGCCCCCACCGAGCTCATCAGCCCCAAAAGCACCATCAGCGGCTCGTCGCCAGTGCTCAAAGAGACGAAAAACTGGTATTTGCCGCTGAACGAATATCAGCCATGGCTCAGACAATGGATCCTGGAGGGGCATCAAGAATGGCGCCCCAATGTCTATGGGCAATGCAAGAGCTGGCTTGACATGGACCTGCAGCCACGCGCCATGACCCGCGACCTCGACTGGGGTATTCCCGTGCCCGTTGAAGGTGCCCAGGGCAAGGTGCTGTATGTGTGGTTTGACGCGCCTATCGG
>ODAI014397798.1_pt1 | contig 17207 bp, 7 predicted proteins | sample 1539321 | NCBI WGS metagenome assembly ODAI01 (sample SAMN02144231, study PRJEB22623) | gut metagenome | biome: sheep rumen | host: Ovis aries | place: New Zealand | reverse complement strand
GCTCGACACCTCTGTATGTCATCGACGGTGTGCCTATGGCTCAGGGTATGTCGACCATCAACCCCGATGATATCGAGTCGATGTCGGTGCTGAAGGATGCTTCGGCCTCAGCCATCTACGGTAACCGTGGTGCCAATGGTGTAATCATCATCACCACGAAGAAGGCCAAAGGTGCAGCCCAGGACGCAGAGGTGAAGTTCGACGCCAAGTGGGGTAGCAACTCGCGCCTTATTCCGCGCTACGACCTGATTACCGATCCTGCCCAGTACTACGAGACGCACTATCGTGCCATGTACAACAGCATCGCTTACAACGGCGGAACTGCCGCTGAGGCATACGCCTTTGCCGACGCCAACCTGTTCAACCAAAACAACGGAGGTCTAGGCTATCAGGTGTTCACCGTGCCTGATGGAGAGAAGCTTATTGGCACGAACTTCAAGATGAATCCCCACGCCACGCTGGGCTACACCGACGGTCAGTACACCTATCTGCCCGACAACTGGTACGACGAGACCATCCACAGCGCCCTACGCCAGGAGTACACTGCCAGCGTGAGCGGCAACACTGGCCGACTGAGCTACTACGCCAGTGGCAGCTATCTGAACGACGGCGGACAGGTGGAGAAGTCGAAGTTTGAGCGCTACACCGCTCGTACCAACGTGGAGTATCAGGCAAAGAAGTGGCTCAAGCTGACCACCAACATGGCCTTCACCCACCGCATCAGCCAGACGCCTGCCTACGGCTCTACCTACGGCAGCTCGGGCAACATGTTCTATCTGGCCAACTCGATTGGCGCCATCTATCCTCTTTACGTTCGCGATGCTGCCGGCAATATTATGAAAGAGAGCGGCCGCACCGTCTACGACTCTAACAACACAAACTTCCAGCGTCCGAGCTTCGTGGGCAACGCCGTTCGCGACAATGCCTATAACGACTATCAGAGCTATGCCGACATCTTCTTCGGACAGTGGGGCGCCACCATCACCCCGATTGAGGGGCTGAACATCTCGGCAAACCTCAACGCCAACGCCATCAACAGCCGCTACACCTATCTCTACAGCCGCTTTGCCAGCGGTAGCACCAGCGATGGTCAGGTAGAGGTCGACGGCAACCGCAACTTCTCGGTGAACCAGCAGTATCTGGCCAACTACACCCATAAGTTTGGCGAGCACAACATCAACGTCCTGGTTGGTTATGAGCAGTACAAGGAGAAAGACCAGGGTCTGTCTGCTTGGAACACACACCTCTTCGACCCATTCATCAGCGAGCTGAACAATGCCAAAGGTCCGAACGAAGACATGGGCATGAGCTCTTCGACCGACAACTACATGACTGAAGGCTTCTTGGCACGTGCAACCTACGACTACAACGACCGCTACTTTGCCAACGCCAGCATCCGCCGCGACGCCTCTTCGAAGTTCGCTCCTGGCCACCGCTGGGGTACGTTCTGGAGTGTTGGTGGTGCTTGGCAAATCAACAAAGAGCAGTTCATGCAAGGCATCAAGTGGGTCGACCTGTTGAAACTGAAGGTCAGCTATGGTGAGAATGGTAACGACCAGGGCATGGGCTGGCACGCTTATGCCGATCGCTTCTCTACCAGCTACAACAAGCAGACACAGCAGTATAGCGTCACCATGAACGCAAAGGGTAACGACGAGCTGACTTGGGAGACAAAGAAGTCGTGGAACTTCGGTCTGGACTTCTCGCTGTTCAAGTATCGCCTGAACGGTAGCGTAGAGTTCTACACCGGCACCACCAGCGACCTGCTGTGGTTCAAGACCGTGCCCCTGTCTTCGGGTCTGATGGTGGCTGACTTCCCCGCCAACATCGGTAGCATTCTGAACCGCGGTATTGAGTTCTCACTCGACGGAACAGTCTTCAAGACGAAAGACTTCCAGTGGGACCTGAACTTCAACATCTCGCACAACCACAACGAGTTCACCAAGCTCGACGAGACGATTGCCGAGACGGGTCTGCGCTATTCGAACTCCATCCTGCGCGTATGCGGTTCACGCTACGAGGCCTACATGGTGAAGTATGCAGGCGTGAACAAGGAGAACGGCCGCGCACAGTACTGGAAGGCATACGTGCTCGACGAGGACGGTAACGAGGTAGCTACACGAAACGCCTATGGCGATGGCGACATCGTGAGGGAAGAGCTGACCTACGACATCACCGAGGCTACACGCTACGACCTGGGCAGCACCCTGCCAAAGGTGATGGGCGGCTTCGGCACCAATGTCCGCTTCAAGGACTTCGACCTCTCGGCTCAGTTCTCTTATCAGCTGGGTGGCAAGTTCTACGATGGTTCTTATCAGCAGCTCATGCACAACGGTCAGGAGACCGGACATGCCATGCACAAAGACCTGCTCGACGCCTGGAGCCCCGAGAATCCCAATTCGAACATTCCTCGTCTGAGCACCGCTGCCATCGACGATCCGGGTGTGGCTTCGCAGACACCTTACGACCGCTTCCTGACCAGCAGCAACTATCTCTGCCTGAACAACCTCACGCTGGGCTACAACCTGCCTAAGAGCCTCATCGCTCCGCTCACCCTCCGTTCCGTTCGCGTGTACTTCGCCGGCGAGAATCTCTTCCTGCTGACCAAGCGTAAGGGTATGGATCCCCGTTACAACTACGGTATTGGTAGTATGACATCGGGTGGTGGTCTGGCTTCTGGCGGCTATGCTTCCATGCGCTCACTTACCGGTGGTATCACTGTGACGTTCTAAAGGTAAAACAGTTAAACAGAAAAAAAGTAAGACAATATGAAACTATATAGATTTTCACTTGCAATGCTCGGCGCAGCTATGCTTACTACTGCGTGCAACGACATCGACGAGATGATACCCGAGGGCGGCTCCATCACCAAGGAACAGCTCACGGAGACCAACGAGGCAGTACCCGAGCGCGTCGCTGCTACCTTCAGCGGCATGTTCTCTATGATGGCAGAACCCAACAAGGCTTTCCAGCGTTCCAGCCCACGTGCCGACGACTTCGGATTCCCGATGATGGCCATCTCGCTCGATCTGGAAGGTGCCGACATGATGATGCAGGACAACAACTACAACTGGTTCTCCGTATGCGGCGAGTACAGCAGCCGTAACGCCAACTACGCCAACCCCTACATCCGCTACGTCATCCCCTACCGCCAGATTGGTATCGCCAATGATGTGATCAACGCTTACCCAGAGGACATCACGGACTCCAGCGCTGTTAACCTGATTGCTCAGGCTCGTGCCGTACGTGCTTTCGACTACATGCAGCTGGCTCCATACTTCGCCTTCAGCTATGAGAAGTCGAAGAGCAGTCTCTGTGTGCCCCTGCTGAAGGATGGCGTAGACTTTGCCCATAACCCGCGCGCTACCGTCGAGGAGACCTGGGCCTACATACTGGAAGACCTGAACTACGCTGTGGAACACCTCGATTCCAACCGCACATCGAAAGACCGCGTGAACATCAATGTGGCTTACGGTCTGCGTGCCCGTGCCAACCTCTATATGGGTAACTATGCAGCTGCTGCCGCCGATGCAGCAGAGGCTATGAAGGGCTTCACGCCCGCCACGATGGACGAGATCAGCGTGCCTGCTTTCTACGACCTGAACGACCACAACTGGATCTGGGGTATCAATGTGACCAACGAGCTGCAGGCCATCTTCTCCTACGCTACCAGCGCTTCGTGGATTTCGGCCTTCAGTGGCAATGCATACGCTGCCGGTACAGAGAACGTACCTACCATCAACACCATGCTCTACAACAAAATTCCTGCTACCGACCTGCGTAAGAACTGGTGGCTCGATGAAAACAAGCACACACCAAACTGGGCTTCGCTGACATGGACCGATCCTAAGACTGGCGCTACTGCTACTGGTGATGCCATTGCAGACTTCACCTATGATGACAAGATGGCCTTTGGACCTTACAACAATGTGAAGTTCGGTATGAAGAGCGGTGTTGGTTCTATTATTAACGACAACGACTGGCCCTTGATGCGCGTTGAGGAGATGATCCTCATTCAGGTGGAAGGTTTGGCCAAGAGCGGTCAGGAAGCACAGGCCCGTGCTACTCTCGAGAGCTTCGTAAAGACCTATCGCGATGCTTCATACGACATCAATGGACGTGGTCTCACGCTGGCCGACGAAATCTGGTTCCAGCGCCGCGTAGAGCTCTGGGGCGAAGGCTTCTTCATGTTCGATGCCAAGCGTCTGGGCAAACCCGTCGTGCGTTTCCACGGTGAAGGCACAAGCAACGAGCCCACGGCTTTCGCATTCAACATTGATGCTAATGACGGCTGGTTGAACATGCGATTCCCACAGGACGAAATGGACAACAATACCAGCATCATCGACAACGAGGGCGGAGAAATTCCCAAGGCTGGACAGAATGCCAACCTGCGCGACGGTGTGACCGACTAATTGTAGATAATGGTCATAGACAATTTGAGATTTGATAACAGAAAAAAGAATTAATATGAAACTGAATAAATTATTTATGCTCGGTCTGATGGCATCGGTGGCGCTCTTCACTGCTTGTAGCGATGACGACGATGACTACGCCTACGGACCAGAGGTGGCTGGCAACAACATCAACAATGATGTCACCTTTGCCACTGCCAGTAATATTGTCCTCAACCTGACAGATACCAGCTTTGATGTCATCCTGCAACGTCCTGATTCTGTTAGCGCTCAGTCGCTTACCGTGCCCATCATTACCGGTGAAGTGGCAGAGGTATTCACGGTACCTCAGTCGGTAACCTTTGCTGCCGGTGAATCTAAGGCAGCTCTTACCATTCAGGTGAGCGACAAGGCAGAACCCTTCGTGAACTATCCACTGAATCTGTCGGTGCCCAGCGACTTCTCATATTCTACCTACAAGGCAGGCCAGACCAGCTATCCTGCAATGGGCATCATTGTCTACAAGGAAGACTATACACCTTGGGGTGTCTTCGATTGGCATCACGACTTCTTCGCCGACTGGAATTTCGATGTCGCAGTAGAGTATTCGGAATACCTCGACCTGTACCGAATGGATATCTTTGCGGACGGCTATACCTTCTATATGAAGTTAGACGAAGAAAAGGGCTCTGTGGTCATCTGCGATTCTGAGGGTAAAGCGTACACAGGTGCTACACCGGCAGGATTCACCTATAGCAACTATGGCATGGTGTACGCTACTTGGGTGAACACTGACTTCGCTGGTTGGGATGATGAAGACCAGGCTTACTTCATTTCCTTCAAGTGGACGGTCGCTGCCGGTACGTTTGGCTCCAACTACGACTGGTTTACCATCAAGTCGAAGGTATAAATCTCGGCGCTTTCCGATTAAAATCGTTTGGCGACACTCACATTTCGTGGGTGCCGCCAACTTTTGTTCTTATATATTTCGATTCAGTGTCAATGAGGGCGAAAGCAAAGCGTAGGGGGCAGTCCTACGCTTTCGTCTGTCGGCGGAGCCTCTCGGCGTCAGGCCTTAGGGCCGCACCATCTTCAGGGTGCGGCCTGAGGTCTTTACAATGTAGATGCCCGTGGGCAGATGCAGCTGGCTGAGGGCACCGAAGGTGGTGCGAGCCACCACGGTGCCACCTGTGGTACAGACGGTGACGGGCTGCTCGGCTGAGAGCTGTGCGTCGACATGCTCAATGCCCGACTCTTTGATCTCGTGGAAAAGCACTGTCAGATCGTGATCGGTACTGATGGCTGGCAGCGAGATGATGTTTGCCTCAATCTCGGACGGGGTGATCATCGTGGCATCGAGCAGGACACCCTCCAGCTCAAATCCCTCGTCGGCTACGAGCTGAAGCACTACATCGTCTTCCTCGAGGAATTCCTTAGTGCCAGTGCCTGTGAGTGGGGTGTTGGTGCCTGTCAGCAGTATGCGGCCTCCCTCGCTGACGTTGTACGTCAGTGTGTAGCTGGGCACGCTGACCTCTTCGGGGAGTTCGAGCATGGCCAGCTCGTCAATGATTTCTCCGTTCAGCTGGCGGGTGACGAGTATGCCCGTTATGTCGAAGCGCTTGCCGCTGTAGTCCATCGTCTTCGGCTTGACGGCTCCGAAGGTGTTGAACACACGGACGAAGCGGTCGCCCTGCGTGGCGAAGATGCCTGCGTAGCCGTCGACGTTTTCCATCTTGGCCTTGCTGATGGTGAGCAGTTGTGCATGGTCGGCCTCAGTCACCTCGCTGACACGCTTGACGATAGGCGTTGCCGTCTGGCCGGTGGCGGCGCTAATGCCGTTGATGTCCGTCTTGCTGGTTGCCACCAGTTCGGGCATGCCGCCCGACATGCTGAATTTTCCGTAGAGCGTGCCGTTGAGCATGGCGTTGCGGCTCCAGGAACTGCTGACGCCGCTGACGACCAGTGCGCCACTGGCATCGCGAACGTAGAGCAGGCCTTTGTACTTGTAGAGCAGCTGGGCGTCGTTGAGCTGCAAGGCAGCCTCGCTGCCGACAGCGAGCGACTTAAACTCGGCTATGCTGCCTACGACGGTCTGTTCCTCTACGATGACCTGGCAAGAGGCGCTGACGGCCTCGTCTTCGCTCTGCTTTGGCGATCGTGCCACGACTGTGATCGTAGCGGTGCCTTCGCTGATGCCCGTCACCAAGCCTGTACTGCTGATGGTGGCGACGGCCTCGTTGTCGCTCGACCATTGCAGGACGTAAGGCGCATAGTCGGGATCGCGCGTCTCGTTCATTTGGCGACTGGTGCCTTTGCCCACCACGATGCTCTCAGGCAGACTGACGGAGCGGACGACGTTCACGTCGATGACATCGAAGGTGATGACGCCCGAACTGCTCTCAGCAATATTTTCCAGACCCAGCAGTGTCTCTTTCCCTGTCCATGAGCGCAGATGGGCTGGAGAGGTGGTGTTGTTGAGCAAGGTGACGTTGTGGGTGCCGGGGAACGGGTCGGAGGCAAACTGGTACTGTCCCTGTTCGTTCTGCCAGCCGCCGGCACGCACCAGCTCGAAGTAGTTGTGCTTAGGATTGCAGTTCAGTGTGTTGTTTCTCCACACATTAGCGTTGGTAGAGTCGACGCGGAACACCAGCATGCCGTGGCCAGGCAGATAGGCGTTCCACTTGGTCTGCTGGCGGTTTTCAAAGAGGAAGTATTCGTTTTTGGTCTGCGAGTTGATGCGATAGCCCGTATTGCTCTCGTCGATGCTCTTCAGCTCGAAGGAGCCCTCTCTGCTGATGGTCTCGGGCTGTGCCCAGCCGAGGGCGTAGCGCTCGAAGAGGGTGTAGACAGCTGGTGAGCGGCCATAGTTCATGTAGCCGCCGCCTGCCATCACCGACCATTCGCCTGGGTGATGGCTCTCGCCGCCATTGTCTTCGTAGTCGGTATCGTAGAAGTCGGGCAGTCCCAGCACATGGCCGAACTCGTGGCAGATGGTGCCTATGCCATTGAGTGTGGTCCACTCGTTCCAGCCATAGAGCTCGGTGCTGCAGGCATAGCGCCCCAGATACTTGCCGTCCTTCCGCAGGTAGCCATTATTGTAGGGGTTGTATATTGAAGCGGCGTGAGGCCACAACAGTCGTTCGTCGTTGCCGGAGAAGTTTGAGCCCTTGCCGGCGAAGATGAAGAACACCATGTCTACTATGCCGTCACCATCGCCGTCGTACTTGCTGAAGTCTACCTGCGAGTCGGCAGCATTGATGGCGTCGGTCGTCAGGTAATAGGCGTTGTCAACCCAGTCGTTGATGGGGTCACTGCCGTAGAAATACTGGCTGCGGTCTACCTTGATGGGGCCGACGATGTCGAACTCGGGCACGAACAGACCATTCGAGCAGTCGCGATAGTAGTCGCGAACGCTGCCTATGCAGGCTCCCTCGGTGCGGCTGATGTTGGTGATGCTGGTGCCGTGGTAGTTATCCTGGTTGACCATGCCTTCCATGATGTCGCGATAGTTGTCGTACTTGAACGAGCAGTCGTTATACTCTATCAGCAGGATGAGACCGCGGAACTTCGTGTAGTCGTACTGCTGTACGCGTTGTTGCTGCAGACGGGCAGCACGCCGGCTCTTCTCTTGCTGCTGTTGCTCAGCAGCGTTTTTTTCCATCTGGGGTGCCAGATACTTCTTGACACTCTGCAGAAAGGCTTGCTCTTCGGCGGTACGTACCATTGCGTCGTGGGCCACGTGACTGGTCGGCGTGAGACGGCCGTCGGTCAGCTGGGCATAGACATAGTAGCCACGCTGGTCTTTCACTACGCTGTAGCCGTCGGCAGTTGTCTGGAAGTGCAGATACTCATCGCCCACAAGGCGCAGCGTGACGCTGCTGCCATCGGGCTGGCTCATCTTCTTACTGCCAGGGTAGGCGGGAATAGCCATAGCGGCACCTGCATTCAGCAGTGCTACCAGCAGAAGTAGGAATTTAAGTCGTTTCATACGTGTTATGTAGTCAATTTTGTGCAAAGGTACGAATTATTATTCAAAGAGACGTATGTTTTAACACTCTTTACAACAGAAAGAGTCCGAAGCACGGAAGCGCTTCGGACTCTTCATGAATAGAAATCAGGGGAGAGGGTGTTGCTTACTTGTTGATGAACTTCTTGCCGTTCCTGATGAGCAGACCCTTCACATTGGCGTTGACGCGCTGACCGTTGAGGTTGAAGACGCTGCTGTTCTGCAGGTTCTTCTTGTCGGCGTGGATGCCCTCGATGCCGTCGACAGTGCCCTGGACGACGGGGAAGCGCACTTCCTTACCATAGAGTATGAACGACACTTCGCCGCTGCGGCCCTCGACGCCCTCGGGCAGAGGCTCAGCCTCGAGCCAGAACGTGACGACATTGTAATCCTTGAAGAGGCTGTTGTCGTAGGAAAAGCCAGTCACCCAGTCCGGGCCGTCGATCTGCCATGCGCCGTTCTCTTCGTCAACGGCTGTGCCTGTCAGAACGTAGATGTCGCCAAACGGCTCGCCGTCATCGGGGTCGTAGCCGGTAACACCCATCACGGTCTCTTCACCTTCCTCGGCTGTTGTGGCAAACTCAATCGTGGGGGGAGTGTTGAGATAGCTCTCTGCCACAGGGATGGCAGCGTTGATCATGATGTGGAGGTTGATCTGCGGGGTGTTGGGATAGCGTGTGTAGCCGATGGTTGCCAGCGAACCATCTTCGAGCAGGGCGTAGCCATTACCTCTAACGAGGTAGGCACCACCGTCATAGGCTGAAGAGAAGGGCACGCAGAAGTTGCCTTCCTGCAGGTTTTCGAAGCCTCTGAGGATGACCACGAACTCTTCCTTCGGCAGCACGTAGCCAGTCTCTACAGTGCCGAAGAGGTCGTCTTCCTTGGTGAAGGGGAAGTTAATGGTGATGCCGCTATAGCCTCTGCCTTGTGGCTCTACGATCAGGTCGATGTTCTCGCTTGTAGCGAAGGCTGTGATAAATGGCTCGGGATTGATGCCGTTCTCACCCAGCAGGTGCAGCTCGGCCACCAGCTCGTTGTCGCCCAGCAGGTTGGTGAAATCAGTCTCGTCGGTGATGTTCTCCAGCCATCCCGTTACATGGATGCTGGTGGCATAGACGGTGTCGGTGGGAGCATCGAAGGTCTCTGCGAAGCCAACGACTTTCAGGCTGTCGCGGAAGATGGTTCCTGAGGTGAAGGTCTCTTCTACATCGCTGAAACCAGACCAGAAGCCCATAGCAGAGCAGGCATTCGAGAGAGCCTCGATGGTGTCGGTGCCTGCAAACCAGTAACCGGTGGTTGTGGTCTGCTGGCCATAGCTCTGCAGCTGGTGAGAGTCGCTGAGGTCGCCTTGCGTGGCGCTCAGCACAGGAGCATCGTAATAGCCCCAGACGGCAATCGAGGCGTCGTTGTTCTCGTCCTGAACCAAGACGCTGTCTTTGCTTGACAAGGCCAAAGTCCAAGTGTATTCTACGGGTGTGCCTTCGACGTTGGTGTACGAACTGTTCAAAAACTTCTGTTCCTGCAAGGCAGGTGTCGACACTACGGGACGGTTGTATGCCATCCAGTCGCTGGTCATACCACGGAAGAACGAGCCTTCGGGCATGGCGTACCATGCGATGAGCTCGGGCTGCTCTTCTTCGCCTTCGCGAAGCTGTACATTCTTTTTCTTCGTCAGAGTGTTCATGCCGTAGATAGCCAGCTGTTGCTTGCTGTCCATCTTGGCTTTCTTAGTGAAGTCGGCCTTCTGCATCGTGGGGGTAGCCTCCATCTGGTGCATGGTCATTCGTGCGTCGTTGTTAGTCAGACGCTGAGCATTCGTTGCAGTCAGTCCCAACAAGGCAGCTGCGATTAAAAGTACATTTCTTTTCATAATCTTATTGTTTTTAGAGTTGGGTTGTGTTGTTTACCGTTGTGCTTGCACGACGAAGGCGTTGCCCTCGTTAGAGGTGATCTCCAGTGTGCGCAAGTCGAAGTTGGTGCCGCTTGCCTGCTTGGCAGAGTAGGTGCCGTTGATGGCTTCGAGGAAGCTGGTCAGCGTAGTGATGGTGCTCAGAATCTGGCTGCTTCGCTTGTTGCTGTTGGTCACGTAGGGCTCGCGGTAGCTGATAGTCATGCTGTTGTCGTCGTTGATGGTCATGTCGTACAGATAGTTAATCTCTACCGTGTTCTTGCCGCTTTGAAGTGATATGGTTACACGACAGTCATCGGCCATCATGCTGAAGCTGATGCTCTTCACCGTGTATTTATGGGCGCTGAAGTCGCTGTTCACCGTGTTGAGTGCTTCGCTTGCCTTGCCTTCAACCTTGTTGCCGAGTGTGTGTGTCCACTTGCGCGAGCTCTTCATGTACGCTACGAAGTGGCTGGTGGGGTCGGCTCCCTCGATGGTGTTGTTGGGGTCGATGACGCCGTGGAACTTGTCGTCCTCGGGGTTATAGGCAAACTCTTGCTCCATCTGGTGGCCTTCTACCATGATGGTGTCCTTGAAGCGCAGGTGGTAGGCATCGTTATACTTCGTTACGAGGAACGGCTCGTGCCAGCCGTAGTTGGTAGAGTCCTTACCTTCGGGATAGACAGTGGAGCATCCACGATCCTGATGGTTCATGGTGTAGCGTGTGCCGTTCTCGGTCATGGTCAGTTCCCAGGCGGCATTGCTGACAAACATCTTGGCTTTGAAGGCAGCGATGTCGTCGAGATACGACTCGAAGTCTGTGCCTTCGGGCAGACGGGTCAGACGCTGGTAGAGGCCACGCTTCTTGCCTTTGAGCATGATGTGGTCGCCATTCTCTGGCACGTCGACCATCACGAACTCGTAGTCGCCCTGGAAGCCCTTGCCCGACTCGTCGTCGTAGGTGCCTGGCGTGAGATCGAGGTCGTCTGGATCGCTGAAGCGTCCGTAGCAGACATTATAGGTGTTAAAGGTGAGCACAGGTCCCATGTCGGTGATGACTTCCCATGCTGTGCTGTCTGTCCATGCAGTGTTGTACGATGCGGCGTTCTTCATCATGGTGAAGACGGAGCCGTTGTCGTGGAAGCGGTTCAGTATGAGATAGCCTGTTCCTGTGAGCAGGTCCTCATTATCGTCATAGGGGTAATACTCCATCACCCATCCGCCTTTGCTGTCGGTCAGTCGCTGTGAGTAGATGTTGCTGACACTGTTGAGACGTTCTGCGGCAGACTGTCCGAAGATGTCGTCTTCCTCGTGGCTGCATGCTGTGAATGTGCAGGCCATGACCAATGTCGCGAGTGCTATGATGCTGTTTTTCTTCATATCTGTAGTGGCGGTTTATTTCTGTAATTCCTTATAGGCGTCAAGTTCTTCCAGCAGTTTGCTCAGAACGGTTGAACCGTCGGCGTTCACATGCGTGATGGCATTGACGAGCCGTTTCTTCATTCTGAGGTTCTTCGTGTCGTAGTAGCTCTCGGTGAGGAACTGGCCGTCGGCTCCCTTACGGAACTGTCGGCTCTGAATCTCGTTGCGCAGCGTCTCGATGTTCACACCATAGCGGTCTTGCATGTATTCGCGGACGAAACGAATTTTCTCTTCGATGACTTGGCGTGCACCGGTGATGTTTGGCTCCCACTGGGGCTTGCCGTCGGTTCCCAGGATGACATTGCCGTTGCCATTGCGCTGGCACACGCGGCGATAAATCTTATATTCGCCCTTGCCCGACTTGTCGTCCTTGAAGTAGCCAATGGTGTCGATGCTAACGTTTCCGCGCAGCATGTAGGTGTAGTCGGCAGGCGTGATTTCGTCGTCGCCATTCTTGTCGGTGAGTTCAATCTCTTCCCATTCCACTTCTGCTGTGCTCAGCGTGTTGGCCAGGGCGATAGAGTCGCGGGTGAGGTAGCGGGCCAGCGTCTCCACCCAGTCCTCGGTGTAAGAGGCCGAGGCGTAGGGGCTGATGAATCCCTGAGAGGCAGCTACTGAGTCGGGCACATCGCTCCATCCTGCAGGGTTGTAGCGGCCATTGCTAAGCAGGTTGAACGTTGTGGGATGCAGCTTTGTCTGGTCAAGGATGTGACCGAACTCATGGTGCATGGTCTCGAAGAAGTACTCGTTCATGTTGTCGATGTCGTTGGGGTCGAGCAGGTTGGTACGATAGAGTGTGATCTTGGTACCACCCTCGGTGACACCCAGAGTCTCGGTGCCCGACGATGTGTTGAGGTTCTTCGAGCCGATGACGTGGATGATGCGTGGACTGTAGCGCTTGAGGAATACCTCGTGCTCCTCGGCCAGTTCCTTATAGACGTCGTACCATAAGTACTTGGTCAGCACGGCGAGCTGGCAGCTCTTCTCGTAGGAGGCAGGCGTGAGGTTCTTGTCCATGTCTGACCCGATGTACTCCATGCGATAGATGAACTGCATGTTGTAGGGTTCGAGGAAGTTGGCCTTGACGAACGTGTCAAGCGGGAAGGTGTAAGCGTGTCTGTCGAGTGGATACTCGGTGGTATCGAAGATGGTTGGTCCCAGATCATCTTCGCCGCAGGATGTCAGTTGCACCGTTGCGGTGAGGCTGGCAGCAGCCAGCAGCAGTATGTTGAGTCGCTTTTTCATAACAGTCGTTTCTGCTCGTTACTTTTCAGGGTTGTAAATAAGTTGGTCGTTCGTGGGGCGCTGCAGCTCGTTGAGTGCTTTGTTCTGAGTGGCATTCGGCATCAGCTCGCGTGAGGAGCCGGCACCGTTGGCCAGAGCCTCCCAGGGTGCCTCGAGTGCACGGCGCAGGTCGTTGCCTTCGAGCGTGTACTCTTCTTTCTCCAGACCGTAGTAGTGGGTCCAGGGCATGCCCCAGCGCTTGAGGTCGAAGAAGCGCAATCCCTCGAAGCTGTTCTCGAAGCGGCGGAAGTCGTTCAGACAGTTCATGTAGGGTACTGCCTCGTCGCTGATGACGATGTCGGCCGATATGTTGTCGGTGAGGAACTGCCAGTTGTCGAAGCAGTTTGACTTCTTGGAAGAAGCGGTGTTCCTGAAGTTCGACTTGAGGATGTCCTCGGTCATGTAGACGATATAGCCTGGGGTGACGTAGTTCTTCTTGTCCTCTTCGGAGAAGGTGTCGATGGAGTTGTTCCAGTAGGCCATGAGGTCGTGGCCGGCTTTGTCGAGTTCGCCCTTCATGATGTAAGCCTCGGCGCGTTCCAGAAGCACGTCCATAGCTGTGAAGGCACGGATAATCTGGTGTACGTAGCCAGTCTGTGCGATTTTGTCTTTCATCTCGAACTGCTCCTGAATCTTACAGGAGAAGAAGCCGTAGTCGTGGGTAGACGAGCTGAAGAGCATGCCGCTGACCAGCGTGATGGGGCTTGCTATGTAGCCCCGCCACAACTGGCTGTTGGTGCGCACCATCAGGGCTTGGTTGGCAGCCTCGCCAGCCAGGCTGTAGCGATAGCCGAAGATTTTTCTGGCATAGGTGCTGTAGGTGTTGAGCAGCAGCAGGTTGTTGTTCAGGTTGGGGTGCTGCCAAGCATTCGCATAGTCGCTGGCTGAAGCACAGTCGCCGAAGACGCTGTAGTCCATCGACATGCGCAGTAGTGAGGCATCATCGCCGTAGGCACCGATAATCTGGTTGGCATGTTCGATGCACTTGTCCCAGTCGTGATGGAAGAGGTAGACGCGTGCAGCCAGGGCGTGTGCAGCCAGGGTGTTGAAGTGCCACTTTGGTGCTTCGTAGTAGCTGTCGCTGACATACTTCAGACCTTCTTCGAGGTCGGCAATGATGTGGTCGTAGACCTCTTTGACCGAGAGTCGCTGGTAGTCTTTGATGAGCTGTGTCTCGGGTTCGGTGACGTATGGTATGCTTGTCTCGAGGGTGCTCTGCTGCTCGTTCTTGTAGGCCTGTCCGAAGATGTTTGCCAGCATGAAGTGGTTGTAGGCACGCAGCAGCAAGGCCTCGGCGTATGTGGCTTTCAGCTGGTCGCTGAGTCTGTCGTACTGATCGCGGCTGTTGACGCCCTGCTCTGCTGCCAGGCGGTCGACGGCTTCGAGCACGGCATTTGCACTGGCGATAGAGCCGAACCATCCCGACCATATTTGTCCTGGCGAGTCGTAGTCGCTCCAGGTGGCTGAGGCAGCAGGCTCGAAGCGGAACATCTCGTCGTTCCACCGAGCATTGCTGGCATAGTTGTAGTGGTTCTCTACCTGCTTGTCGTTAGGGTTCGACGGCAGGTGGGGCGCATTGTTGTCGATGAGGTTGTCGCTCGACAGCTCGAGTGCAAACTGGTAGTTGTAGTAGGGGTAGCTGCCTTTCATCAGGTCCATGATCTCCGCCTCTGTTTTCAGTTCGCTGCGCTCATTGGGCAGTTTGTCGAGGAAGTCCGAGCAGGCTGTAAGAAGACTGGCCATGCCACAGCAAAGCAGACTACTGACGAGGTATGTTATCTTTTTGGTCATATATGCTTCAAATGTTTAATATCAATACTCTGTTCTTTGTTTAGATTCCCAGTCTTACAGTGAGAGTGAACTGCTTGGAGAGTGGCTGAGCCACACCACCAGAGTTGACGAATTCGGGGTCTTGTCCGTTCAGCTTCTTGTCGCTGTACACCAGCCAGAGGTTGGTGGCATCGATCTTCACGGCAGCCGTGCGCAGACCGATTTTCGACAGCAGCTGGGGCTTGAAGTCGTAGGTCAGCGAGATGTCCTTCAGTCGGATGAAGCCGCCGTCGGCCACGCGTGCCGTAGAGTAGTTGTAGGCGTTGTAGGCATAGCCCAGATAGCGGTTGTTGTAGTATTGGGCAACAGAGGCGATGGCGGGTATGTCGGTCTTCTTCTCGTCGCCAGGGATGACCCATCGGTTCTTAAACTCTTTTGGCATGGCCGACTGGTCGCTGTAGGCGTAAGAGAACACCGGGTCGAGTCGTATCTTGTTGCCGAAGGAGTAGGTGAAGAAGACGTTCAGGCGCCAGTTTTTCCAGCTCACGGTGTTGTTCATACCGCCTGTGTAGGCAGGCTCTGTCGGGCCTTCGTACTTCAGGAAGTCGAGGTTGTCGTGCTCCTGGAAGTTGATGTCGGTCGTTGTGACGAGTCCTTCCTCGTTGATGATTTGCGGAATACCTTCGTCGTTCAGTCCTACGAAGGGAATGCTGAACAGGGCGCGGTGGTCGTAGCCCACGCGGGCGAAGCCACCTGCGACGACGAGGTCGATGACGCGGCTGGTTGATAGCAGCTTGGTGATCTCGGTCTTGTTGTACGAGAAGGTGAGGTCGGTGTTCCACTGCCAGTCTTTCGAGCGGATGTTCTGCGAGGAGATGGTGAACTCCATGCCGTGGCTCTTCATCTCGGCCACGTTGGCAAACTTGCGCAGCTCGCCGCCATAGCCATTGGTGTTCATGTAGCCCATCAGGTCGTGGTTGTCGCGCCAGTAGATATCGGTGACGAGGTTCAGTCGGTTGTTGAAGAAACCGAGGTCCACGCCTACGTTGAACTCATACTTCTTCTCGAACGTCAGGTCGCTGTTGCCCAGCTGATAGAGCTCGATGCCCGTTTCCTGCTGGTCGCTCTGCGGGCGCCAGATGGTGGTGGGCAGATATATGGGCAGTGCGTTCGATGCGTTGGTCTGCTCGCCGGTGAGCGAGTAGCTCAGTCGCAGCGTGGCGTGGCTCATCAGTCCGTTGGTGCGCTCCATCCAGTCCTGGAAGAACTTCTCTTCGTGTGCATTCCACGAAGTGGATACGTTCCATGTAGGCAGCCAGCGCGACTTCTTGGCGCGTCCCATCTGGTTGGTGCCGTCGTAGCGGCCGGTGAGGTTGAGCTGGTAGCGTCCCTTGTAGGAGTAGCTGGCGTTGGCGAAGTAAGCCAGACGGCGGTTCCAAGCACGCGAGCGGTCGGTGAGGGTGGTGCCCTCTTCCTTAGCCTGCTTGTAGAACTCCGGCGTGATGGTGACCAGGCGTGCGCGGTCGTAGTCCATGCCAAACACCTGATTCTCCGATGCGTCGTAGTCGGCGCGGTTGGCCTCCATACCTGCCAGCAGGTTCATGATGTGGGTGTCCTGCCACACCTTATTATAATTAATGGTGCCACGGAAGTCAAGCTGCTTCACCTGGTTGCGGTTCTCTATCCAGATACCGCCGGTAGGCATCACCGAGATGGGCAGTGAGTTGGGTTTGTCGGGGTCGCTGTAGAGATAGGTGTTCGAGTACATCACGTTAGGATCGTCCACGCCAGCGCGGTAGGCCTCTGCCTGGTTCGAGGTGTTGAGCACGTTGTGGTCGCGCGAGGAGTTGTTCACGCGATAGCTGCCCAGCAGGTTCACTTCCAGTCCGGTGATGGGCTTGTAGGTCAGCTCTCCCTGGAACTTCACGTCCATGACGTCGATGTCGATGAAGTTGTTGTCCAGCTCGTGGAAGATGTTGAAGTTGGCGTAGTTGCGCTTGTACGTCTGGTTGGGGTCGAGCGTACGTGCGGTGTTGAGTGCGAAGCTGAAGGGGTTGATGTCGAAGTCGCGGCTGACGGCACCCGACACGACGTCGGTGTTCTGGTTCAGCGTGCCAGGTGCTTTCTGTGCGCGGTGGCTGGCGTTGGTGCGCAGCGTCAGCGCTACCTTCTTCGACAGGTTGAACGTAGCGTTCATGTTGGCTGTGTAGCGCTCCACCTTACTGGTTTTCGACCATCCTGGATCGATCATGGCCGACAGCGAAGCGTAGAGGTTGGCCTTCTCCGTGCCGCTTGAGATGCTGACGGAGTGGTTCTGCATGACGTTGTCGTTGAAGAGCAGGTCGAACCAGTCGGTGTTGCGGAACTCTGCCTCCTGCAGATAGCGATTCATGGCAGCCTCGGTATGGGGCAGTCCGAACTGTCCGGTCTTGTCGTCGTACTC
>ODAI013504480.1_pt1 | contig 17208 bp, 17 predicted proteins | sample 1539321 | NCBI WGS metagenome assembly ODAI01 (sample SAMN02144231, study PRJEB22623) | gut metagenome | biome: sheep rumen | host: Ovis aries | place: New Zealand | reverse complement strand
GTCAGCCAAGTTGACAGTTTTTTGCTTTATTCTAACAAAAAATAGGCAGATTTTGAGTGCGTTGCAGTTTTTGCTAAGTTGTTTTATTCGGATAAGTGAGAAAAAATTTCTTGCATACTTGCCGTATTCAAGGGATTTTTTGTCGCTTAGGCGGATGAAAGAACGACGCAAAAACCGGCACCTCTTTATTGAGGGTGCCCCTTGGGTGCCTCTGTTTTTTAGTGAATAGAGAAAAAAGGAGGGCGACACATTCGCGCTTGTTCCGCTTCGCTCACGGTGAAAAGTGCATAGTTGTGGTGGCAAGGCCAAGCCTTGCATTATCATGCTAAACACTTAACACTGAAAACTAAAAACTGTTCACCCCGCAAACAAGCCGACTCACTTACCGTGAGTCGGCTTGTTGCATTATTTAAATTCTACAATGGTAACACCGTCTTCCCCTTCGCCGTAAACACCCAAGCGGAAGGACTTGATACGCTTGTTTTTCTTTAAGTATTGCTGCACTCTGCTGCGCAGCACGCCGGTTCCCTTGCCGTGGATAATGGTGGCTTCACCCAAGCCGTCAAGCAGCGCGCGATCAATGAATAAATCGAGCGCTTCAATCGCTTCCTCGCCGGTTTTGCCGCGCAAATCACAGCGGTTATTGACCGCGGAATTGACCTTTTGCTCGAAGCGCTCGGCGCGGTTGTTCACCGTGCGGCGCGGCTGCTGCGGCGCCGGCTTTTTATCGATTAAGACCAAATCCTCTTGCTTAACGCGCGATTTCAAAAAGCCCATCTGCACCTCTACCATACCGCTTGCATTTTTGGGGGTAATGACCGTTCCCGCCTGGTGAAAGCTTTTGGAGAAAACGGCATCGCCCGCGCGCACATCGCGGGGCAGGTGATAATCGGTATAGGCATCATCTATCATCGCAAAATCATCTGCCGATAAATCCTCTAAGGCATCGATACTCTTGTTAATCTTCTGCTTGGCAAGGCGGGCGCGCTCCGAAGCGGCGCGCTCATCTCTCTTGAGCCGGTTAAGTTCATCGAGCAGTGCCTGCGACTCGCGCTTGGCTTTTTCGGTAATCCTGCGCGCTTCCTTCTTGGCTTTTTCAAGCTCCCTGTCGCGCAGCGATTTAACTTCCTCCTTAAGCTTCTTTGCCTGCTCGGAATCGCGCTTGGCTCTCTCGGAGAGCAGCGCCGCCTCCTTGGTTTTGGATTCAAATTCCAAGCGGCTCTTTTCGACCTTCTCGACCACATTCTCAAAGCGGCGATTGTCTTGGCTGACCAAGCCCTCCGCCTTTTGAATGACCGCTTCCTCTATCCCGAGCCGCAGCGATATGGCAAACGCATTGCTCCTGCCGGGAATGCCCAACACTAATTTATATGTCGGCTTGAGCGAATGTACATCAAACTCGCAGCTGGCGTTTTCCACCCCTGCCGTTTCAAGCGCATATTGCTTAATTTCCGCATAGTGGGTGGTGGCGGCGATTTTAGCGCCCTTTAAGCGCAGCTCCTCTAAGATAGCCTCGGCAAGCGCCGCGCCCTCTACAGGGTCGGTACCGGCGCCGAGCTCATCAATCAAAATCAGGCTCTTCTCATCTGCCGCCTTCATAATATCAATAATATTGGTCATGTGGCCGGAGAAGGTGGAGAGCGATTGCTCAATCGATTGCTCATCACCGATATCGACTAAGATTTTATCAAACACGGAGACCCTGCTCTCGTCTGCACACGGCAGCATCATGCCGCACATTGCCATCGCACAAAACAGCCCGACGGTTTTAATCGAAACCGTTTTGCCGCCGGTGTTGGGGCCGGTAATGACAAGGGTGGTAAAATCCTCCCCGAGCCGCACATCAATGGGCACCACCGTTTCTTTATCAATCAGCGGGTGCCTGGCTTTGGAAAGCGCAATAATGCCTTTATCATTCATCACCGGCATTGAAGCGCGCATGCGAAAAGCAAGCTGTGCCTTCGCAAAAATCAAATCAAGCTCGAGCGCGTTTTTAAATGAGGAGCGAATGTGCTCGGCAAATGCCGCGGTCTCGGCGGAAAGCTCCGTCAATATCCGCTCGATTTCCTCGCGCTCCTTGCCCTCTAAGACCTTGATATCGTTGTTTAAGTTGACCACGCTTGCGGGCTCGATAAAAATGGTCGCCCCTGTCGCGGAGGTATCGTGCACCATGCCCGGCACCTCGGAGCGATACTCGCTCTTGACCGGCACCACAAACCTGCCGCCGCGGAAGGTCACCACCGCATCCTGCAAATACTTGGAGTAGGCGCCCGAGTGAATCATATGGTCGAGCTGGTTGCGGATTTTTGCCGATGCCTCGCGCATCTTGCGGCGAATGGCGGCAAGTTCGGGGGAGGCATTGTCCGCCATCTCGTCCTCGGAGAGGATGCAGGCAAAAATGCGCTCCTCAAGATAGCGGTTGGCATAGAGCCCTTCAAAGTATGTATCAATGCTCGTTTTAATGCCCTCGCAATGCGAGCGCCACTCTCTTAGCAGGCGCACGCCGCGCAGCATATGGGCGGTTTTGAGCAGCTCGCGCATATTGAGCGCACCGCCCGCCACCGCGCGCGATAAGAAGCCGTTCACATCGCTGATACCTCTGAAATTCGGCCCGCCGAAGCGCGCGATTAGGCTATAGGCATCCTGCGTTTGGCGCAGCAGGATTTTCACATAATCCTCATTGCCCGAGGGGCGCAGCGCCGCCGCGCGCGCCTTGCTCTCCTCGCACTGGCACTCGCTGCCGAGCATTTCCAATATTTTATCTAATTCGATTGCTTTTAAATGCCTGTCCATCTTTTCTCCCGTGTTATTCTACCGAGTGGTAAAAATCTAAAGTGGTAAAGCTCCTGCCGACTTGCGCAAGCAGGTATTTCTCGCTACAGCGCGAAAGCTCCTGCAAAGCGGTATCGGTAAGAGTGAATGAAAACACCTGTTGAAACGGTGAATAAATAATATAGCGCATCGCGCTCAGCGCACTGATACCGATGCGCTCGCCGCCACGGTGGCAGTTTTCGCAATACACTTCCCCCGTAGCAAGCGCTATGTACATCTGCTCGCTCTCAAAAGCACCGCAGCCGGCACATGCCTCTATCGCCGGCATATACCCTGCCATTGACAGCAGCCGCAGCTCGAAAATGCTTTTGAGCTGGGCGGCAGGCTTGGTGCCCTTCTCCAAAAAATGCAAGCAGTTTAAAGTCAGTTTTAAATAATCGGCAGCGTTTTCCTCGCTCGGAGCAAGCTCGATGAGCAGCTGCGAGAAATACCCTGCCAAGGCAATTTTGGCAATATCGTTGCGCAAGCCGAAAAACACCTCAATCGGCTCGGCTTCGCGAATCACATACTTGTCCGCGCTTGCCCAAATGCTCATCTCGGCATAGCAAAAAAGGCGGGTGGCCGACAGAGCCTTGCTTTTCACACTGCGAGCGCCCCTGGCAAACGCCCTGATAACGCCTGCCTTTTCGGTAAGCATCGTTACAAGGCGGTCCGTCTCGCCGACATTATTCTCTTTAATGATGATTGCCTTCGTCTGAATTAACATTCTTAATTGTATTTTCCTTGCGTTTTGCGCAAAATTCCAAATAAGCCTTTACACTGCCTGTGGACCGAAAATGTTCCCACAGCCTCTGTTCCTCGCGCTCCATGCGACCACCTCGGTTATAGTGTACACTGCTCCCGCGCAATTAACCGAGGGAAATTTTAGAAATGTGTCTTTCCTTTGCGCAGATGCAGCCGATTTCCGCCGCCTTAGCGCGAGAAGTGAAAGGCATTTTGCCGCTAATGCGTTTTTTCTTATGTATCGCCTTGAAAATCAAGCCCGAAATTGTGAATCAAGCCCTGCCTGTTGCGCCAATCCTCCTTTACCTTCACCCAGGTGGAAAGGTTGACCTTGCAATCGAAAAAGCGCTCCATATCCAAGCGCGCTTCGGTGGAGATGCGCTTGAGCATCGCACCCTTTTTGCCGATGATGATGCCCTTGTGCGATTCTCTTTCGCAGTAAATGACCGCTTCCACATCCATCACATCGCCGCTTTCACGCATGCGCATTTTTTCAATGCTGACCGCCACACCGTGGGGCACCTCTTGAGAGAGGAGCTTGAGCATCTTTTCGCGAATAAGCTCGCTGACCAAAACGCGCTCGGGCTGGTCTGTGAGCGTATCCTCGGGGAAGAAAAACGGCCCTTCCACCGCAAACTTCGCAAGTTCCGCCTTGAGCGCCTCGATATTTTCGCCCTTCAGCGCGCTGAGCGGGACAATCGCTTCAAAATCAAACAGCGCCGCAAACTGCGCCATCTTTTCGAGCAGCAGCTCTTTTGAGGGGAGCGTATCGATTTTATTGAGCGCCAAAATCGCTTTGATGCGGTGCTGCTTGAGCTTCTCAATCAGCTCCTTTTCCTCCGCGCGCAGTGCCTTGGCACCGGCATCGGCAACGAGAACCGCGCCGTCAATCCCGCCGAGGCTGTCGCCGACCGCGCGCAGCATATGCTGCCCGAGCTTGTTTTTGGGCTTATGAAAGCCGGGGGTGTCGATAAAAACGGTTTGAATGTCTCCCTCGGTCAGCACACCGGTAATTTTGGTTCTGGTTGTCTGCGGCTTGGGGGAGATGATTGCCACCTTTGTGCCCAAAAGCCTGTTTAATAAGGAGCTTTTGCCGACATTCGGCACTCCGATAATGGAAATAAACGCAGATTTTTTCATTTTTTCTCTTTCTTATCCTTTGCTTTATCTTTGACATCCTTGCGCGGAAATAATACCCAAACCACCGCCAGCGCAATCGCAATCAACACCGCAATCAGCTCGCCGATATGCGCCGCGTAATAGCGCCCCATTGCGGAGAAAGCCTCCGGCTGGAGCATAATGATAAGCCCGACTACCACTGCCGCAATCGCGCTCATCAGCACCGCGCCTGCGGCGGTATCCTTCGCAATGCCGGCAAGCTTATTGTACTCGGGCGATACCAAATCCACCACCGCCTCAATGGAGGAGTTGACAAACTCGAGCGAGAGCACGATGCCGCAGGTCAGCGCCAACACCGCAAACTGCCCGCGCGAAATTTCAAAGAAATCATATCTTAACAAAAAGAAAAACATAAATGCCATGATGGCAAAGTGAAAGCGCATATTTTTTTGGGTATGCATCGCATAAAACATCCCGCGAAAGGCATAGCGAAAGCCCTTCAAAAAGCGCATAAAAGATTTTCCCATTTTACATCCTTTCTCTGCTTAGCTCTCACCGGGCTAACCCGATTGCCGCGAGCGCCGCTTCCTGCTTTTGCTCCATCACCGCCGCCTCCTGCGCACTGCCGACATGGTCGTAGCCCAACAGGTGGAGCACCGAGTGGGCGCACAAAAAGCCGAACTCCCGCTGCAGCGAGTGGCCGTACTCCTGCGCCTGCTCGGCTGCGCGCGTGGCGCAAATCACGATGTCGCCGAGCACGGTGGCACCGGTCGCGAGATTTTTTTCAAAAACGCCCCCTTCTCCCAAGGGGAAGGAAAGCACATCCGTCACGCGGTCGATATTTCTGAAATCGGCATTTAAGCGGCGAATGGTCGGCGCATCGGTGATGGTCAGCGAAATTTCAAAATTTCCCTGCGCCTGCTCGCGCTCGAGCACGCTTTGCGCGGCGCGGCGCATCACCTCCACCAGCTCCTCGCTTATCTCAATTTGAGACTGCTCATTGGTATATTCTAAATAAACTTCGCTCATTTTTTCTTGTTCTCTGCTTTTTCGTATGCCTTGATAATGTCCTGCACCAGCTTGTGCCTGACCACATCCTTTTCACTGAATTTGTTGACAGAGATATCCTCCACATTTTTGAGAATTTTCATCGCTTGGATTAAGCCGCTGCGCTTGCCATCGGGCAAGTCGACTTGGGTGATGTCACCAGTCACCACGATTTTAGAGCCAAAGCCGAGCCTGGATAAAAACATCTTCATCTGCTCGGGGGTGGTATTTTGCGCTTCGTCCAAAATGATAAAGCTGTCATCAAGCGTTCTGCCGCGCATGTATGCAAGCGGTGCCACCTCGATATTGCCGCGCTCTTGGTACTTTTGGAAATTTTCCGCGCCGAGCATTTCAAACAGCGCGTCATACAGCGGTCGCAGGTAAGGGTCAACCTTTTGCTGCAAATCGCCCGGCAGGAAGCCGAGCTTTTCGCCTGCCTCCACCGCAGGGCGCGTTAAAATAATGCGGCTGACCTGCTTTTCGCGAAAAGCCTTCACCGCCATCGCAACAGCAAGGTAGGTTTTGCCCGTTCCCGCAGGGCCGACACCTAAAACAATGGTATTATTTTCAATCGCATCGGTATATTCCTTTTGCCCGACGGTTTTCGGTTTCACCGGCTTGCCGCCGGCGGTAATGCAAAGGCAATCCCCTGTCAGCTTCTTGAGGGCGCTCTCCTTGTGCTCGCCGACCAAATCCATGGTATAGCGAATGTTTTGCACATTTAAGTTTTCGCCCGAGGAAATCATGCTCAACAGGGAATCAATTGCCCGCTCGGCGCGCTCCACCTGCGCGCTCTCGCCGACAATCTTCACCTCGTTGCCGCGGCAAATGACCTGCACGCCGTATTCCTTTTCTATGAGCTTGATATTGGCATCATAATTGCCGAAGAGGCTTAACGCCTGCTCGCTTTTTTCAATTTCAATAATCCTTTGTGCCATAATATCCTTTCTTTTTATAAAAATACTTATATTTAGTTTATTATATCATCTTTTGCACGGCTTTTCTATAGTATTATGCACATTTTTAGTCCTTTTGCGCATCAGCCTGCATTTCGATGGGAACCGACACCGCGATATTTTCATAAAGGGTGTAGGAATAGGTGAAAACAAAGGCATCCTTTTTTTCCTTGCAATCGATTTTTCTTTGCTTAATGCGCGTGTCGGGGGCGAAAGTTTTTTCAAACTTTGCCGCCTTCGTGCGCGCAAATACCGCCGCTGTTTCGCGGTCGACCGCCTGCTTCGTGCTGCGCTGCTCCTTTGCCGCGTATTCCTCTATGCCCAGCGGCAACTCCTTGCCGCGGATGACCAGGGGCTTTTGGATGCAGCTGAGCTCCTTTTCGGCAAAGCGGTCTGTGAAAAGGTACAGCGGCACGCGCAAGCGAAACAACCGCAGCACTTTATAATGCGCTTCCCGCCCGGTGAAGGCGGTTTTGCGGTAGGTTTTGGGAATGGAAAACTGCTGCTGCACCTCCACATAGGCAAAAATATCCGCCTTCGCTTTGTGAAAGCTGTTCTTTTTTGCCGCCTCGTGGTATTGCACCCCGGAAACGAGCAGCTGCCCTTCGTACACGCCATCGCCCTCGTGCACCAGACTCTCGCCTGCATACACCCGCAGCGTGTCAATGACCCCGCCGGCGCGCGCGACAATATTGCAATACTGCTTTTCATCCTCATATGCCGGCTTTTCCACCACCTCGCGGATATTGACTGTCAGCCGCGAGCCGTCCACCCCGAGGTTGAGCCAGGCAATTTCGGGAATCCCCTCGTAAAGGGCGAAGGAGAGCGCATCATTATCAAGCTTGTTTTTGAGCGTGCCCTCGCGAATGCCGTTTTGCGCAAGCACCTGCTTAATCTGCGCTGCCGAAACTGCCTGATTTCCCTCCACCTCAATCGACCAAATACTGCGCGAATAAAAAAAGAGCAAAAAGCAGCTTGCCGCAATGCCCGCAAATAAGCCGACGCGCTTCGAAAAGCGCGCGTACACAAACGGCAAGCCCTTTTTTTCCAGAATTTTAATGCGCATCCCGCTGCGGCGCGCGCATAAGCGGATTTTGCGGAAGGAGGAAAGAGAGGTGCGGGCAAAAAGCACCCCTTCCTTCTCTGTTAAGTCAAAGAGCTTTACACCCTTCACATGGCACAGGTTTAAAAAGCGCTCCGAAAAGCCGCCCTGCGCTTTAAAGTAAATCGACCCGAGAATGTAAAACAGAAAGCTTCTCATACAAATTTCAGCGAGCTGATGTCGCCCTTCACCTCCGCTTCGCTGTCGCCCAAGTGGTTGAGCGAAAGGTTGCTGCCGCTGATTTCCACAACCTCTTTGCCGCAATTTAAGCACACCTTGGTTTCGTCATAGTGCAGGATGCCAAGGCAGCCGTCGACCAATAATTGCCGCGCCCCGTTGAGCTCGAAATGCGGCAAATCCGCTTGCTCCAGCGGCACCGCAAAGTAATGCTTCTTTTGATTTTGCTTCATATTATCACCACTACTAAGCATATGATGAACTACAGCTTTTTTGAACCGAGAGGCGAGATGAAAATGAAAAAAATCCTGTCTGTAAAGGCAATTGCCTTGCCACTTTGCCTGCTTGGCGCCGCCGCCCTTGTCAGCTTTTCGGCGCAGGTAAGAAGCGGTGTGCAGGAGGGCTTAAGTATCTGCGGCGAGACCTTAATCCCCTCGCTGTTTCTTTTTTTGTGCCTTTGCAATATTGCAGTGGAATACAGCGCGCAGCCGTTGCCCGGTTTCTCCCTGCTCTACAGCAGGCTCTTTCACCTGCCCGCGCAAACCGCGGTGCTGTTTTTGCTCGCAATGCTCGGCGGTTACCCGATAGGACCGATGCTTGCCGCGCGGCTGTTGGAGATGGGCGCTATCACGCCGGCACAGGCGCAGCGCCTGCCGCTGTTTTGCTGCGCCTCGGGACCTGCCTTTTGCATTTTAGCAGTCGGCGAAGGTATGTGCCGCAGCAAAAACATCGGCTATATCCTCTATGCCGCGTGCCTGCTTGCGCAAATTACCCTCGGGCTTGTTTTATCCCTTTTTTTGCGCAAAAAGGAGGATTGTAAAGTAGAGAAGTTTTACAAAGAAGCCGCGCCGTTTTCCGCCGTCCTCTGCCGCAGTGTGGAAAGCGCCACGAGCGCGATGCTTGGCATTTGCGCCTATGTTATCCTTTTTAATGTACTGCTGCACCTGCTTTCTCTTGTCCCGATAAGCGAAAGCGCTTTGGACTATTGCGGCGCGCTTTTGGAGGTCACCACCGGCTGCCTGCGCTTTCGCGAGCAAATCCCCGCGCTGGCGGCAATCCTCGGTTGGGGCGGCTTCAGCGTGTTTTTCCAAATAAAAAAGTACCTGCTGCTAACAGGTACCAAATCGGGATACTTTTTGCTTGCGCGCGCCGCCGCTGCACTTCTCAGCTTTGCCTACTGCCTGCTGCTAATGCGGCTTTTTCACCCGGCGATTCCCACACTCGCGCCCGGTATGCAGCTCAAAGCGGTCTCATACTCCGCACCGCTTTCGGCAGCCTTGGTGCTGTGCACCGCCGCTTTTGTGCTCGATAACAAGCGCGGCAAGCTGCTTTCAAATTGAAAAATCCTCCGCTTCAAAAGTCGGCAGCGGCGGTGTCTTGTGCGGCTTGCGCTTAAAGACATCGTAACGAAATTGCTCGCAGGGCTGCTTTTCGCTGCCCTTGGTGCAAACCACCGCTTCGCCCCTTAGCGCCGAAAAGGCGCAATAGCTGCACGATTTCTCCTTATCATAAGTAAAAATACTATTGCTCATAAGCTCTTTAACTCCGGTTTGATTTCTCCTGCCGTCAGGTCTATAACACCGTATTTCCCCGCCATCACCGCGCCGGGATTCATCATACAAATGCCGCTCATAAATACTAAATCCGGCTGATGGGTGTGGCCGAACAGCGCTATATCTGCCCCCAGCTGTGCCGCATGCGCGCGCAAGGTGATATAGTTTAACGCGCGCTCCATTTTTACATTATAACGGTGGCCGTGGGTAAAGAAAATGCTTTTGCCGCCAAGGGTGATGCACTGCTCCTCTTTCTCGCCTGCAAAATCGCAGTTGCCCTTCACAAAATGAAAGCGCACCTTTGGAAAGAAGCGCGCGCTTTGCTCGATATCGCGCAAGCCGTCACCCAAAAAAATCACTTCGTCCGGCTGTTCTCTTTCCACCATGCGCTCGGCATAAGAAGCTAAGCCGTGCACATCGGATAAAACAAGAATTTTCATAATTGCGCCCTTCTTTACATAGATATTACTGACAGACATTTGCTCTATTATATACCGATTGGAGAAAGATTGCAATGAAAGATGAAAAAGATTTTGATGCATTGTTGGAAAACCTGAACGAAAAGAATTTGGAGCAATATGCAAAATCGCATTTGAGCGCCAAAAAGCAGGCAAAGCTGCAGGAGATTTTGAGCGATGATAAAAAGCTCGAGCGCGTCTTATCCTCGCCGCAAGCCAAGGAGCTGATGAAAAAGCTGAAAGGAAAGCGCCATGGATAATATCAGCGAAATCCTCTCTTCCTTAGACGAAAGCGATATGCAAAAAATTAAAGCCGTGGCAAGCGATTTGTTTGGCAGCGAGGGTGCCGCGGCGCCTGCTGCCGGGGCGGGCGGCATGGATTTGTCGGGGCTTGACCTCTCCGCCCTCTCCTCGCTGATGCTGCCCCGAGACGATGCACGCACCGAGCTGATTAAAGCGCTCAAGCCGCTGCTAAGCGAAGCGCGCCAAAAGCGCGCGGATGAGGCGCTGCGCCTGCTGCACCTCGTAGCACTGCTGCCCGCGCTGCAGCAAAGCGGGATTTTGGATAAATTCACATCTTTGATATAACGCGGGAGGCAGCTATGGACTTTTATGAAAACCTTTCTGCGGTGGAAAACGAAGCCATGCGCAGAGCCAGAGCCATTCGCGCGGCGGAGCAGCACACCGCGCAGCGCTTTCACGGCGAGGCGCCGCCTCCTGCGCCGCCGCAGCCGCCGGAGGCACAAGCACCGCCAAAGCCGCCGCTTGCTTCCCTCTTTTCGGGCAGCCTTTTTTGCGGCAACCGCGGGCAAAGCCCGGATTGGAGCTTGATGATGCTCTTGTTTTTTATCCTGCAAGGCGAGCAAAGCGACCCGCTGCTCACTTTAGCGCTTGTGTATATTATGATGTAAAGCAAACCGAGAAGGCAAATTTTCACTTCTCGGTTTATATTTTTACATCAAAACCCGCTAAATTGCACAATTTCATTGACAACAGCCGGAAAAAGGTGTATGATGATTGCGTCAAAAGAAAAGGGAGCTGGAGCAACCGGCTGAGAGTGCGGCTGACACTGCCGCTGACCACAACCTGATCAAGATAATGCTTGCGTAGGATGATATTGATTTTACCCGATTGCCAAGTATTTCTTTTGGCAATTTTATTTTTAGGAGGAAGTTATGAACAAATCACAAAAAATCCGCTCTCTTGCGGAAGGCGGGCTTTTGCTGGCGCTTGCCACCATTTTAAGCTTTGTCACCATTTTAAAAATGCCCTTTGGCGGCGGGGTAACGCTTTTTGCTATGCTCCCCATCGGCATTTATGCCTACCGCTACAAGCTGCCGCAGGCGATGATGGTTGCGGTGCTTTACGGCATCATTCAAATGCTTATCGGCTTAAAGAATTTTTCATATGTCAACGGCATCGGCTCCTATGTGGTTGTCGCCCTGTTTGATTACATCATCGCTTTCGGTGTGCTCGGCTTTTCGGGCATGTTTAAGAAGGTAAAGCGCACCGCCTCTATTATTATTGCCGGTGTGCTGATTTTGCTCACCGTGGTGCTCTTCACCATTTCCCTGCTCTCCTCGGGCGATGCCGATATGATTGCAGAGCTCAAAAGGCGCTGGTGGATTGTGGCACTGGAAGCGGGCGTGACCGTGATTTTAACCGCTTTGGCGCTGGTGTTCCAAAAGAAGGCGACTGCCTCCTCGGTATCCATTGCCACCGGGCTTGCGGTGACCGGCGTGTTGCGGTTTGTGTGCCACTTTATTTCGGGTGTCACCGTTTGGAGCGATTATGCCGCCGATAAAACCGCGGTGATGTATTCTCTTTACTATAACCTGTCCTATATGCTGCCCGAAATCATTTTGACCGTGGTCATGGCAGCGATTATCTCCAACCTGCTCAACTTTGATGCGGAGACCATGGATGTTATTTGGAAGGATGATTCCAAGGTGAAAAAGCTGTGGGATGATGACAAACCCGATGCGTAATTAAGCGCTTAAAATGCCTCGGCATTTTATATACCTCGCAAAAAGCAGCCTGTTCGGATTCGAGCAGGCTGCTTTTTCATCTGTTTTAACCGCTGCGCTTTTGCGCTCAAAAGCTAAATTATCATGATATGATTTTTATATTTTCATTGTTCTTGTGCTGCATCCTCCCGGTTACGGCAAGTATCATACCGGCAGTGAGTTGCGAGAGCATGATTTTTCACGATTGCCGGGGCGGTGCTTCTTTTCAAAGCCGCTTTGGCAGACCTTCACCGCAGAGCATTGATATGCCCTTCATAAAAAAACTCCGCTTGTTGCAACAAACGGAGTTTTTGTTGATTTAATACAACCGCTAAAAAGGCTCAATCAATGAAATCGCTGCCATCGCTACCGCCAAACAGACTGCGCGCAGCAATATATGCATTGTCCCTTTCGGCATCGTGGGAAACGGTGTCGGAAGCACAGATAACATCAAGTGTGTTAAACTTAATGATGTCAAGTTCAGGGGCGGAATATGAATGCATACTCGGGTTTCTCCTTTTTAAAGCGACTTTTTATCAGAATACATAGCTATTATATCAGTAAGGGAAAAGCGTGTCAATACTTTTTTGCACAATCACGAGTGATTTATCAAAAAAGATAGCTAAAGTACATCAAAAGCAGTCGATAACCTCTCGCTCAGGCGATTGTCACTGCAACTTTGCCATAGTTTTGCGCTTGCAGCGCCAAGGCAATATCGGCAATGGTAATCCTGCCATCGCCATCCAGGTCGATATCCGTGTTGCTTTCACCGTAGTTACCGCCGGCAAGGAGCATGGAAAGGTCGGCAATATCAATCACTCCATCACCGTTTACATCTCCCTGCGGCAGGGTGATATCAGCAGGATTCATAAACTCGCCAAGGGCGTTGTTATATTCCCCAATGCAGATATGCAGGCAGTTCTTACGCGCCGCGTACACCTTGTAAGTGCCGATGGGAGCATTCTCTTTTGTAAACACACCGCTATCTGCCGCGATGCGGTATTCACTTGCCCCACGCTTGAAAATTAAGGTGGTTTCCGTGCCGCTCCATGCGGGCACAAGATAGCGGATTGCTTCGGTGCAGCCAACCTCGCTTACATCGGATTGAATGATTTCGGCTGCCAGATTCAGCTGAAAGGCGGGGCGCACGCCGAAATTCACATTGCTTGTACCGTAGTAATAATCGCTAAGCCAGCCATCGTATTCCACACTGCACGCAAGGTCGGAATAGTAACCTGCCGAGCGCAGCCACCAGCGGGAATAGCCGTTTGAAGAATCAACATATAACCCCTGGCACTTCGCATAGTCGCTTCCCTGCGCCTGCCTTGCGGCATCATATGAAAATTCGTCACTATCAAAGCCATATGCGGTATTTTTCATATCGCTGAAAGAGAGCAGCGAAACCTTATCTGTTGTAGATGCGCTGTCATACGCGGAATAATTAGGGCTGAAAGCGCTGTTGTCCACCGTGGCAGGCACAATCATATCCTGCTGCACGGCAGAAAACGCCGTGTTGTAGAAGGCATCGTTGAGCCACTGCCGCAGCGAGCTTTGAGCATAATTATTGGCATAGTGCGCCTTACCCGCATCACCCCAATAGGCGTTATATCCATATGCATCTTTGCCGGAGAGCAAAACATAGTTGTTAAACGGCTGGCTGTCAATAATGCTTTCGCACAACACCAAGCCCGTTGTCGGTTCAAGCACGCGCCACTGTAGCGGCTCCCACGCAAACCAATATGTGCTGCCGAGCTGATTGTAACCGTTTTCATCCTGAAAGGTGCTCTGCGCAGAGGATGCTAAGCCCGTGTAGTAAGGGCGGTATTGCGAAAACCGCACGCCGCGATACTTCTTTGCGCCATATGTTACATCGGCATATTCCATATACCCTGATGCAGCCATATTGCCATCGCTGTAATTGCCCGAGCCGGTATAGTAGCCATAGGAGTGCCATGTAGCAGCCTGCGTTTCAAGGGCACTGATAACGGCAGTGTCCTCCACCCTTGCCTGCGGATACCAGCCAAATGTCACTGAATCGCCCTGCGCATACTCGTGGATTGTTTTCGCGCGCGCCGAAAGCGCCAATCCCCCCGGCACCGCCGCGCCGGAAAGCATCAGCACACAAAGAAAGAGTGCGAGTATGTTTTTTAATATTCGATTCATAGCACATTCTCCTTCCTATGCGTGCACAAGGTTTCACTATTATCGGTATGAATAATATAATAGTATAGCAGTTGAAAGGGGCTGTTTCCACAGCCCCTTCTTTTTTTCTTATCCGCCAATCCATTCAGAGTTGGTCGGGCGCGCCAGGGACTTTGCTTGATTGAAACTGCTCAGGCATCCGCCGTAGTACAAATTCTTCTTATAATTATTATAGAATATGCGCTCCTTGCCATTGGCATCGGTATAGCGGATGTACGCTCTGGCATCAATCTTTTGGTCCTTTTTATCGGCATCTTCACCCTCAAAGGTTACAATGAGTGTGTAAAGTCGATAATCGCTGAAATTGCGGTGGTCATTCTTAATGCTGCCCGTGCCTTTTGTGCAATTGACATTTGTAACATACACAAAATCATTGTCGGCATTAAGGTCCTTGCGTGCTAATACCTTATTATCAAACTCATCCGTTTCAAATCTTTGGTTTTTATCGTCAAGACCTGTCGTATCCACACCGTTTACATTCCTGCCGTTGTATGCAAGCTTGTATTTTGTGATGTCGGATACATTGTAGTTTTTGATAAATCTTTTGATATTCGCCTCAGTGGCTACCACATAACCGTATTCCACTTTTTTATTTGAAAGACCGCCAATATCGGAAAGCAAATCTTCACTGAGCGAAGTGATAAACCTCAAACCACCGGGTGTTGTTTCGGCAGCACTGCTGTTGTAGTTGGGGTCATACAGCCCCGGGTCGCGAATTTCAGCGCCCACAAGACCGAAGCCGCGAATACCGGCATTGCCGTAATTATAGGTATCCTCTTGATCCTGTGCCGCTACCTTGCCTACCTCAATCCACTTGGCATAGAGGTGATAATCCGCAGGATTGTGCGCATCCGTTTTAGCATAAGTATCAGCTTCAAAGTTTGCGGCTATTGTCGCCCGGTCTTCGGAGGAAACGGCGCTGTAATCGGCGGCATGGTACCAGCCCGCGAATACATACTCATCACCGGCGAAGCTCGGAATATCATAGAAATGCTTAATCTTGCCCGCGTCCAAATCGGCAGGCCCGAAGACCTTGAATATTTCATCGTCTTGCCCCGGTTGATTGACATGGAATACAACCTCATAAGCAGGCTCATCCACCATCTCAACATAGCTCACAGGCTTGTTGCCGACCTTGTTGATACCTTCAATATCAATGGAAAACGGTATATCCGCCGCAAGCTTGTAGTATTCGTTGTTGGGGGTGCTGACCTCGTGCAGCACATAATCGCCCGGACCCAGGTCGAACGACATAACATCGGCAGTGGAGGTGATGTTATCAAACAGCACCTGAGACTTGTCACTGCTGAGTATCTGCAGCGAAGCGCCCGCGAGCCCATCGCCATTTGCGTTGACCTTCTTAATTTTTGCCTGCGTATTGGTGACATAGTGATAGGTGGTATCACTTGGCACATTCAGCGTGCTGCCGTTTGCAGAGGTGATATACGCCGTATTATCAATCGTGTCGCCGTTTGCAGCACCGGTCACGGTGGCGGGCAGAATAATTGTCATTTTTTCGCCGGGGTCAAGCTGGGTAATCGTAGCGCTGAACTTATCTCTCCCGCTTTCCTGCGGGTCGATATGGTAAGTAATACCTGCGGCGCTGTTAATAGATACCGGCTCGTCGTCACCCTTGCTTACTTTGGGGATACTGTTGATTTTCAGCTTTGCATCCAGCAAATCCTCGATGACAATGTTGCGAATCGGAACATACTTGTCGGGATTGGTGATAACAATGCTGTAGTCTATGGTACTGCCGTTTGCAGCGCCTGTTCTGTGCTCAGCATCCTTGCCCGACTCGGGGAACGAGGTCTTGCCAATCACCGGGTCCGCATAATGCAGAGTCAATCGCGTGATGGCTCTACTGCTGTTCGGCTGACCGCTCACCAATGCCTTGACAATCGCCTCGTTGTAGGTAATCAAATCATTCTCTTCGCTCGTATCCGGTGAATGCATACTGACATTGAATGACAGCGCTCTCCTTGCCGGGAGGGTGAAGTCTCCGCCGTTTGAAGCGGTTCTGCAATCAATGGCGATTGCCTTGATGGTTGTCTTGTCGGCAGGCACCGTATCGCTCCAAAGATCCGGATGATTGATTAAATCAAGGTCCTCGGGAATGACTGTGCCGTCTTTGACAAGGTAATATACCTTCGGCTCGCAGTAAATCGGATTACTGTCTGTCGAGTTGACATCCTGCATATTCTGAATAGCGGAAACGTTGACAGATTCAAAAGTACCCCGCCACTCGCAGTTGGAGCCGTTGTAGCTATTCTCTATTACATCATAAATGACAACATTGCCGGCTTCGCTTTCGCCATCCGTAAATGTAACATTGTAAGAATAATCGGAGGAAAGACCTACTGTCTTGTCTTCCATCATGAATACGCCTTCGGTTTTAACCGAGCTGTTAAAGCCGGTCACATATTGAGAAGGCAATTTGCAGTGCGTTGCGTCGCTGGCATATGCGGTAAACTCTTTATAAGCGTCGTTAATACTCTTATAATAAGGAATTACCATTTGTGCCATGCTCGAAAGCGCTCTGTCTCTTGAAACAGGAACTGTCTGATTTTCCGTTGTATCGGTAAAGCTGACATAATTCATCTGAGTCGTGCCGTTCGCGATGACATTCGACATGGTTGTTTTCATCTTATAGAACACATTGAAGCCGTTGATTGCATTCGCATAAGACGCCGGCAGGTTATCGGGGATGCCGGTGATGGTGATTTTCATCATCGTGCGCCCAGAGCCTTCCCAATTCTCGATAAACTCTACAGAATAAAGGCTTGAGGGGAAATTGTTATTATTCTGGCTCTGTGCTTTGTAGGAATGTGCATGCATAGAATTCGTGCTATTCTTTTCTTTTCTTCCCTGCACGAATACCGTGCTCTTATCCACGGTAAAGTTGTACGGAAGCAGGTCATAGAATACACCCGATTTCATTAATTTAGTAGAGCCTGCGCGGTTAAGACCCCATGCGGAAATCAATACAGGGAATTCCTGCGTTCCCGACTGGCTGTCTACATAATAATAATC
>ODAI010145870.1_pt1 | contig 17210 bp, 13 predicted proteins | sample 1539321 | NCBI WGS metagenome assembly ODAI01 (sample SAMN02144231, study PRJEB22623) | gut metagenome | biome: sheep rumen | host: Ovis aries | place: New Zealand | reverse complement strand
GGACGAAGTGTATCGGCTGTAGAATGGCATGCGCCGGAAACAAGACCGTCAGCATCACCCATCTTGACCATCATGACGCCGTAGTATGTATAAGATGTATGAAGAATCTCTGTAGCTTTTTCTCTGGTCATACCCTTCTTCTGGCGAAGCTCGACGAGCTTGTCAATATAAGCTTCTGTTCTGTCGCATTTTGCCGGGTCTACGATCTGTGCGCCTGTGATATCGCAGTCCTGCTTGTTGGCTGCAATTTCTTCCTCGGTACCGATAATAATGATCTTCGCAAAGCCCTCTTTCAGGACCTGCTCAGCAGCCTTATAAGTACGAATGTCTTCGGACTCCGGAAGTACGATTGTCTTAATATTCTCTTTTGCGCGAGCCTTGATCTGATCTATGAAACTCATTTTTCTGCATCTCCTTTCAACATTGACACATTATGTGTGCGCATCAAGCTAATTATACACTTGAAAAAATTTCCAAACAATAGCTTATGTGGTAGAATTAAGCAAATTAAGTACTAAATTTTGCACAAACCGGAGGATTGCCATGAAAGCAGCTGCCATCATAGCGGAATTCAATCCGTTCCATAACGGACACGCCGAAATAATAAGGGCCGCCAGGGAAATGACCGGAGCCGATTACATCATTATTCTTATGAGCGGGAACTATGTCCAGCGGGGAACTCCGGCCATCATTGACCGGGATACCAGATGCCGGGCTGCACTTGCATGCGGTGCCGATCTTGTGATCTCACAGCCTGCAAGATACTGCACATCCTCCGCGGAGAACTATGCTCTGCAGTCCGTCCGTCTTCTGAACGCGCTCGGCGTCGTGCAGTGGCTCGTATTCGGCTCCGAATGCGGAGAAATCACAAAACTGCGCAAAGCCGCGGAGTCTCTCTCCGATGAGGACTCCCTGTTTCAGGAAAAGCTCCGTGATTATTTAAAGAGCGGAATATCATTTCCGAAAGCCCGGGCGATGGCCGTTCCGGAACATGGGGAAATTCTCTCCTCCCCCAACAATGTCCTTGCGGTCGAATATATAAAAGCTCTGATCAGCACCGGCTCTTCCATCGAACCGGTCACGATCAGGCGTCTGGGGGCAGATTACAATGACGAGACCTCCATCGAAAAATACTCATCTGCCTCCGCAATTAGGAATGTCATGGAATCCATATATCAAAGGCCCGTCCTTACATATGGAGCAGATCATATCGGCAAGTCATATACGTCCGGGGAACTCATCCCTGCCGATCCCGCGGGGCAGATGTATTTTCGCTGTATCTATGACCTTTCCGGCTCTATACCGGAGGCCCCGCTGCATATGCAGATGCAGTCGGCCTGCACGGAAGGTATCGTAACGGAGGAAGACTTTTCCGTCATTCTGGCCGAGAAAGTCTGGCAGGCTGAATCACCCGATTTCTTTATGCAGTTCTCTGATGTAACGCCGGACCTTGCGCGTTCTGTTTATAATAACCGGTCCGCCTGCTTTTCGTTCGGTCATTTTGCGGAAACGCTTAAAAATAAGGCGATCACAAGGACCCATATAAACAGAGCCCTCCTCCATATCGCTCTCGGCATCTGCCGGGGCGGCGACAACCCTCTTTATGCGCATGTAATCGGCTGCAGAGAAACTTCCACGAATCTTCTCGGAGAGATTTCCGGTCAGGCTTTGGTTCCGGTAATCACACGGCCCGCGAAGCAGATGGAAAATCTTGAACCGGATGTCAGAGAACTTCTGAAGGAGGAAATCCGAGTGTCCGATTTATACAACACGGTCCGTTCCGTAAAAAATAAAAGGACAGTGCAGAGTACACTGTCCAGTAGATTTATCAGATTGTAACCGTCCTGAAGCAGGAAAATATCAAGAACTCCTCGGTGTTCTTACCGCGCATTCATCTCATATCTGAAGTCGCGAGAATTCTGCGTCAGAGAAAAGTTTCACTCTGCGTCAGAGATTAAAACTCCCCGCCGTCCAGATACCGGAAAAGGAATCTTCTGGCCAGCGAACCTGCCTTGATATTCTCCTTCGCTTCATCGGGCGTGAACCATGCATAGGAATCAATTTCCCGATTCGGTGTCGGCTCGGTCCCCGCGACCGTGACCGTAAAATTAAGCATAAGTGTATTGGAGGGTGCAAAATAGTGGCTGTGATTGAAATGCAGGCTCGTAACATCGAGTCCCATCTCTTCTTTCACTTCCCTCACGACCGCATCCTCCGCGTCCTCGCCCTTGTTAATATATCCGGCTACAAGAATATAATCCGGCCTGCCGTACTGTTTGATCAGGACGATCTTCGTCCGGTCTTCATTCATAACAATCATGCTGACGGCCGTATTAAATACGGGGAATCGAAACTGTCCGCACTTCTCGCAGTAAGGTATATCCCCCTCACCCTCCAGATGTCTCGTCACAAGTTTCGTTCCGCAGCTCATACAATACTTCATTTCCGGCGCCATATCCGTTCTCCTTTCCGATGTCGGTTCCCGTATCAGTTCTTGAAAGAGTGAATCGGTGCAGGGATTCTTCCCTTTCGATTGACGAACCGCTCACAGCCGAACGTGTTGACCGGCATGATCGGAGCATATCCGAGTAGGCCGCCGAACTCTACGCTGTCACCGACCTTCTTGCCGATTGCAGGAATAAGACGCACGGCAGTGGTCTTCTGATTGACCATACCGAGAGCCATCTCATCCGCAATGATTCCGGAAAGAGTCTCGGCCGATGTATCACCCGGAATAGCGATCATATCAAGACCTACGGAGCATACACAGGTCATCGCCTCCAGCTTCTCAAGCGTAAGAGCTCCGGCTTCCACCGCCTCGATCATTCCCTGATCCTCACTGACGGGAATGAACGCTCCGGACAGTCCGCCGACATAGGAGGACGCCATAACGCCGCCCTTTTTGACCTGGTCGTTGAGGAGCGCAAGCGCCGCAGTCGTCCCCGGCGCACCCGGGTGCTCGACACCGATCGCTTTCAGAATATCCGCCACGGAATCACCGACAGCGGGCGTAGGTGCAAGCGAAAGGTCGACGATTCCGAACGGAACGCCCAGACGGCTCGAAGCTTCCCTTGCGACAAGCTGGCCGACACGGGTTATCTTAAAGGAGGTTCTCTTGATCATCTCGCAGAGTTCCTCAAAGTCAGAATCTTTACAGTGTTCCAGAGCCGCTTTTACAACGCCCGGACCGGAGACGCCGACATTGATGACCATGTCACCCTCCGTCACGCCGTGGAAAGCGCCCGCCATGAACGGGTTGTCATCCGGCGCATTGCAGAAGACGACAAGCTTTGCGCAGCCGAGAGAGTCCCTGTCAGCCGTGCGTTCTGCCGCTTTTCTTATGACCTGCCCCATCATTCTGACAGCATCCATGTTGATACCGGTCTTTGTGGAACCGACATTGACGGAACTGCACACGCGGTCTGTCACCGCGAGAGCTTCCGGGATGGATTCGATCAAAAGCCGGTCGGCGCGCGTCATCGACTTGGAGACAAGAGCCGAGTAGCCGCCGAGAAAATTGACGCCTACCGTCTTGGCACATTCATCCAATACCTTCGCGATCTCTACAAAATCATCCGGGGTTTTGCAGGCAGCACCTCCGATCAATGCAATCGGAGTAACAGAGATTCTCTTGTTTACGATAGGGATACCGTAGAGTTCCTCGATATCATTGCCTGTGGATACGAGATTCTTTGCCGCATTTGTAATCTTATTATAAATGTTCTTCTTCAGAGTCTCGAGGTCATCGCTGATGCAGTCAAGCAGGGAGATTCCCAGTGTGATCGTTCTCACATCAAGATTCTCCTGCGCTATCATTTTATTAGTCTCATAAACCTCAAATATATTAATCATATTTCTCCTCCGGATATCAGATACGATGCATCATCTCAAAGATGTCTTCGTGCTGCACATGTATGTTGACACCGATCTCCTCACCGATCTGGTGCAATTCATGGCGGATATCCTTCGTGCTTTTCTCCGAACCGGTCGTATCGGTAATCATCATCATGTTGAAGAAGCCATCGATGATTGTCTGGGAAATATCAAGGATGTTGATCTTATTGCTGGCCAGGTATGTGCATACCTTCGCGATGATGCCTACTCTGTCTTTGCCTACGACTGTGATGATTGTCTTTTTCATAATTACCCCTGTCCTTACTTCTTATGTATTATTACCAGCAGACCGCCTCCGACGGTCTCTCACGATGCGCGATGGAAATGTCAAAATCGTCTGACCTGAACGGGTTATCCCCGAACGTCACCTCATTGCACACCGTCTGGTATGCAAGCGCCTCATAATTATTCTCCTGTGATAGGTGACCGAGGAAAACGTGCTTCACGCCGTCATGAAGCAGGCGGCCGAGCAGCTGACCGGATGTTTCGTTGGACAGATGTCCGTGATCGCTCAGAATCCTCCGTTTCAGATAATAGGGATACCTCCCGGCCTCCAGCATATGGACATCATGGTTCGATTCCAGCAGAAGCACATCAAGTCCTTTCAGATGTTCGATCGTATACTCGGTGTAACATCCCATATCCGTTGCGACCGCCGCCTTCTTCCTGTCATGTTCGATCCTGAATCCCACCGGCTCCGCCGCGTCATGCGAAATCTCGAAAGGCAGAATCGTCATATCCCCGACCGTAAACTCCTCATCGGAACGGATCGTCCGAAGAAGCCCCTTCGGAATTTTTCCGATCGACGTGTTCTTTCCGATCTCGGAGATAGTTCCGGCTGTCGCATAAATCGGTATACCGTAACGTCTCGCAAGCACGCCGAGTCCTTTCACATGGTCCGAATGTTCGTGCGTCACGAGTATCCCGTCCACATCCTTTGTCGTCATATCTATTTCGTTGAGTCCCCGCTCAACACGGACGCCGGAAATCCCGACGTCCACCAGCAGGGATGCATTGTCGCTTCCGACATAGATACAGTTTCCGCTGCTGCCGCTGCATATGCTGCAGAATTTCATATGTTCCGTTCACTCCTTAATAGGGCATGAAAATGCCTGTTGATCTGCTGCTTTGTAGCTTCGAAATCACCGTCATTATCAAGGACAAATGTAGCCCCGGCCCGGAACTCCTCCTCACTGAGCTGAGACTTCATCGTTCCCTCAATGCGTTCCCGGGTATATCCGCGGCTTTCCGCAAGTCTTCTGACACGCGTTTCGACGCTCGCATAAATATACCACAGTTCGTCGCAAATTTCATCATAATGCTGTTCTAATAATAAAGCCGCCTCGAGAACAAGAAGTGGGACGCCCTCCTTACGGTACCTCTCAGCAAGCCGTTCCGTCTCTCTTCTTACGGCCGGATGGACCAGCGAATTCAGCTTTTCCCGCATAGAGGGGTCGGCGAAGACGATGGCGGCAATGGCCGGCCGGTCGAGACTTCCGTCTTCCCGAACGATATCTTCCCCGAAGAGGTCGATTGTCTGCTGATAGCAGGCACCGTCCTTTGCAAGTAAAGCGCGGCTCACATCATCAAGCCGCACAACGACCGCCCCGTATTCTGTTCGCAGATAGTCCAGCACACTGCTCTTCCCTGCGCCGACGCCTCCGGTCACACCGATAATCTTCATAATTTCTCCCTGACTTGAATCCTTTACAGTTCCCAGGTATACCGTACAGTACCATTTTCAGGCACAATGTATCATCTTCGAGAGGAAAACATTCGCAGTCCGCCTGAGAATCGGTGCATGCTGCACTTTATGTGACCAAGCGTATGCGTGGAACGCGACGCGCGGGAGCAGAAAGTGCAAATGCATGTAAGCCGATTCGAAGTAAGGACAAGAGTTTTCCGACGAATATGAATACAAGTGCCGTCAGGAAATTGTTTTCGGTGTACCTGTGAACAGTAACTTAAAACCTATTTTGCCTCATACCAGTCCGTTCCGATATGGCAGTCCGTTTCAAGCACGACATCCAGGGAAGCCGAAGCCTTCATCTCCTCCTCCAGAATCTCTCTGGCCTTCTCCGCCTCATCCTTCGGAGCTTCGATCAGAAGTTCATCATGGATCTGAAGGATCAGTTTTGACCTCATGCCTTCTTTCTTAAGACGCTCATACACACGGACCATCGCAATCTTGATAATATCCGCAGCCGTTCCTTGTATCGGACTGTTCATTGCCACGCGTTCTCCGAAGGATCTCTGCATAAAATTGGAAGATTTGAGTTCCGGCACCGGTCTTCTTCTTCCGAAAATCGATTCCGCATAGCCCTTCTCCCGGGCGTTCCTCACCAGCCTGTCCAGGAAAGCCTTTATCTTCGGATAGGTTCGGAAGTAATCGTTTATATAGTCCTGGGCTTCCTTCCTTGATATGGAAAGGCCCTGAGAAAGCCCGAAGCTGCTGATGCCGTAGACGATTCCGAAATTGACAGCCTTCGCGTTCCGTCGCATCTGATCCGTGACCTCTTCGAACGGAACGTGGAAAACCTGGGAAGCCGTTGTCCTGTGGATATCCTTGGCCTCGCGATAGGCTTCGATCAGCTGCTCATCACCGGACATGTGCGCAAGAACACGAAGCTCGATCTGCGAATAGTCGGCGTCAACGAAGACGCATCCCTCTGCCGGATAGAAGCACTTGCGGATCCTTCTTCCGAGATCCTCGCGCATCGGGATGTTCTGCAGGTTCGGATCCGTACTGGACAGCCTTCCGGTCGCCGTGATCGTCTGGTTGAAAGTCGTGCGGATTTTTCCGTCCGACTCGATATTGGTCTGAAGCCCGTCCGCATAGGTGGACTTAAGCTTTGAGTAGGTTCTGTACTCGAGAATATTGGCAACGATCTGATGATCCGGAGCAAGCTTTTCCAGAACATCCGCCGCCGTGGAGTAACCGGTCTTGGTCTTCTTGCCGCCCGGAAGCTTCATCTTCTCAAAGAGGATCGCTCCGAGCTGCTTCGGACTGTTGATGTTGAACTCCTCACCTGCCTCCTCATAAATCTCGGCCGTGAGTTCGTCGACGCGTCTGCCCAGCATCTCGCTGTAGCGAACCAATTCTTCACGGCTCGTTAGGATACCCTCATTTTCCATGGAAGCCAGGACTGCCGTGAGAGGCATCTCGATCTCAAGGAAAAGCTTCTTCATTCCCTCTTCCTCAAGTTTTGCGAGCACTTTGTCAATGCTCTTCTCTCCCGTCCAGGCGGCAAGTCCCGCCGTTATCGCAAGATTCTCAGATGTTTCCTCCTCGCTCTCCTTCTTCTTCCTGCGGTCTGCTATATAGGCCGCCGGTCCCTTCTTGCCGATCAGCTCCTCCCTAGATCTGACGGTCGTTTTCAGATAGCCGTTGGCCACGTCGTCATACTCCCAGTCCGATTTAAGAGGATCGATCAGATAGGCACCGATCACACTGTCATAGAAGCGTGCCGAATCATCTATTCCGAGCAGTTTTTCGACTTCCTTCGCATTGACGGTACCGATGCGCCCCGTACCGGCCGCGATCTTTGCAAATGCCTTAAGAAGACTGCCGGAATCGATCGATCCGTCCGCCGGAAAGCCGAAGCATTTGTCTTCATACGAAAGACCGGCGGCATACAGCACCCTCTTTTCGGCCACAAAATCAATGCCGACATCTCCTCCGTTTTCGGCAAATTCCGCCGCGCTCTCAAGAAGTGAGCGGGCCTCCTCCGCATCTTTTATGACCGTAACCTCCACATGCGGCGCGGCCTCTGACTTATCGGATTCAAACAGCCCGAAAAGACTCTTGAAGTTGAGTCTTCTGAACATCTCATAGGATTTCTCGTTGTATATCTCACCCATGACGAGCTCGTCAAATGTCACCTCGACCGGTGCGTCCGTGCGAATCGTCGCAAGGTCTTTCGAAAGAACAGCCAGATCATAATGCTCGCGCATTGCGGTCTGTGCTTTCTTCGGTTTGATCTCATCGACATGCTCATGCGCGTTCTCGATGGAATGGTATTTTGAGATAATAGCAGACGCGGTCTTCGGTCCGACGCCCGGAAGTCCCGGAATGTTATCGGATGAATCCCCCATCAATGCTTTCATATCAATGAACTCAAGCGGCGTTACGCCCATGGTCTCAAGGACCTGATCCGCATGGTAGCGCTCATAGGTGGTCTGTCCGCCTTTGGTCTTAGGCAGAATGATTTCTGTCCTGTCCGTTGCGATCTGAAGAAGATCCCGGTCGCCTGAGACAAGGGATACGATCATGCCTTCGCGCTCACCCCGCCTGGAAAGTGTTCCGAGGATATCATCCGCCTCCCATCCGTCCATCTCGATGTGGCGGATTCCCATGGAGTCCAGCAGGTCGCGGACAAGCGGCATCTGCTCATGAAATTCAGGGGGAGCGGCGGAGCGGGTTCCTTTATAGGCATCATACATCTCATGCCTGAAGGTCGGGGTGGGTCTGTCAAATGCGACCGCCATATAATCCGGTTTCTCCTCCTCAATGATCTTGCGCATGATCGCAAGAAAACCGTAAACGGCGTTGGTGTGAATGCCGTCCGGTGCGGTCATGGTCAGAGGCATGCCGTAAAATGCGCGGAACATGATGCTGTGTCCGTCTATCAATACAAGTTTTTTGTTCATAGTTTATTACCTCTCCGGCCCCGCTGCCTTACCGGCCGGGAAACAGAATTGAAATATGCTGTGTAATTGTTCTTGCAAGGGAAGGATTGAACTTGATTATGCCCGTCAGGAAAAGTATGATTTCCGACACAACAATCCCCGCAATCGTGACAGCCCTGAACAGTCTCGTTCGCCAGACCCTCTTCTCATTCAAGCGGATATCATCTTTCAGTACCTTCTGCATATCGTAAGACTGGTCGGAATCCTCATCGTCCAAATACTGAAGAGCATAGTCGACAATAAAATATGTCTCGAGCTCATCGTAGCATTTCCTGCATTCCTTCACATGGTTCAGAAAGTCAATACACTCCTGATCGCTCAGATTTCCGTCAATATATGCGTTGACCATTGATTTCGCCTGCTCACAGTTCATACTGTCCTCCATCCATCCTGCATTTTTCGCCTTTTATAATACTGTAAAAATTCGCATTACTCAAGTTGTAGACATATTTTGTTTTTTCTGTTATTATATATAGGTCGCAGATATGCCGGCGTGTCGGAATGGCAGACGATGCAGACTCAAAATCTGTTGCTCGCAAGGGCGTGTGGGTTCAAGTCCCACCGCCGGCATTAAATCAAAATCCCGAAATTGTTGATTTCATCAGCTATTTCGGGATTTTATTATGTTCATTTTCCCCTTTTGGGAGCAGGATGGGGGCAGCTTTCGATAAAATCAAAAAGGAGTGCCCCTTGCGGAAGCACCCCAATCTTTATTATCTTCATACTTAATTCTCTGACTTCCAGCCGGCCTCACCGATAAGCTGATCGTAAATCGAAAGATTACTGAATGTGGCAAAGTAATCTTTCGGTGTTTCCGCCCGTCTTATCATATCATAGCTGCCGTCCTCATGCAGAAGGACTTCCGCAGAGCGAAGCTTTCCGTTATAATTGTAGCCCATTGCGAATCCGTGCGCGCCCGTATCATGGATATAGATCAGATCGCCCATATCAATCTTCGGAAGCATTCTGTCGATCGCAAATTTATCATTATTCTCACAGAGTGAGCCGACGATATCATACATGTTCGTAAGCGGAGCATCTTCCTTGCCCATGACCGTGATATGATGATAAGCGCCGTACATGGCCGGACGCATGAGGTTGACCGCGCACGCATCCACGCCGATATATTCCTTCATGATATGTTTCTCATGGATAGCACGAGTGACAAGCGCGCCGTACGGTCCCGTGACATAACGTCCCATCTCCGTATAAATGGCTACATCACCCATGCCGGCCGGGACAAGAACAGCCTCATAAGCCTGTCTTACGCCTTCTCCGATCGCCATGATGTCGTTCTTTTCCTGACCCGGCTTGTAGGGGATTCCGACACCGCCGGAGAGATTGATGAACGAAATATGGCATCCTGTCTCACGCTGCACTTCGACAGCCAGTTCAAAGAGAAGCTTTGCGAGCATCGGATAATAATCATTTGTAACAGCGTTGCTGACGAGGAAGCTGTGGATACCGAAATTCTCCACACCGTTTTCTTTCAGAATTTTGAATGCGTCAAAAAGCTGAGAGGTCGTCATACCATACTTGGCATCTCCGGGGCTGTCCATGATTCCGTTGCTTACCTTGAAGATCCCGCCCGGGTTGTAGCGGCAGCACATAGTCTTCGGAAACTTTCCGACCGCCTTTGCAAAACTCTCGATCATGGTAAAGTCATCCAGATTGATGATGGCATTCATATCATTTGCATAGACATACTCTTCCGGCGGCGTATCATTTGACGAAAACATCGTCATTTCGCCTGTATTTCCGATGGTTCTGGCCATCATAAGCTCCGTAAGCGAAGAACAGTCGCATCCGCATCCCTCCTCTTTCAGGATTTGAAGGATGGCCGGATTCGGCTCGGCTTTCACGGCAAAATACTCACGGAATCCCGGATTCCAGGAAAATGCCTTGTAAATATCTCGAATATTTTCGCGAAGACCCTTCTCATCATAGATATGGAAAGGTGTAGGGATCTGCGCAGCTATTTCCTCAAGCTTCTCTCGGGGAACAAACGGTCTTTTATTCATAATTTCTCTCCTCAGAATGCTCTCGACATCCCTCTTTCATAAAATATCCGTTATTATAACATATACATTAAAATAATAAAAGATACCGGATTTCAGCCTGATAAATCAGTTGAAACCCGGTATCGTGTCATACTTCTGTATTCCGGCGGCGCATCACTCGACGGGAACGACCATCATCATGTTCGTTACGCTGCCCTGAGCATCCTGTACGTCAAAGATCGGATCACCCGCCGTAATGACGACGAGATCGCCCTCTTTCAGGTAGCCCTGCTCCTTGACGATCTGAATGGAGTGATCGATCAGGATGTACTGATTCTTCTCCTGCTTTCCGGCAAACGGTGTTACACCCCAGTATAACTGCATTCTGCGGACCATGGCCCAGCTCGGAGATACCGCATAGATCGGAATTTCCGGTCTGAAGTTGGACATCAGTCTTGCGGTCTTTCCGGAAATGGTCGGGATCAGGATAGCCGCGGCGCCGACATTCTTAGCCGTCCGTACCGCTGCATAACATACGGAACTGGATACTGTGCTGTGCTCTTCCATACTGCGGTGAGAATTGAACTGGGCTTCGTTCATGTACTTCTCTGTGTTCTCCGCGATCTCAGCCATAAGCTTAACAGCTTCAACCGGATATTTGCCGACAGCCGTCTCGCCGGAAAGCATGACCGCATCGGTTCCGTCATAGATGGCATTTGCGACATCGGCGACCTCGGCACGTGTCGGACGCGGATTGCGGATCATCGAATCCAGCATCTGTGTCGCTGTGATGACCGGCTTGTAGGCCTTGTTGCACTTGCTGATGATCTTTTTCTGAATGTGCGGTACAAGATGAGCCGGGACCTCGACGCCGAGATCTCCGCGGGCGACCATGATACCGTCGGAAGCCTCTATGATCTCATCGATATTGTCGACAGCTTCGGAACATTCGATCTTGGAAAATACAGGCATTGTGCTACCATGCTCCTTAAGAAGCTCCTTGATCTGTCTGACGCCCGCAGCATCGCGGATAAAAGATGCCGCGATAACATCGAAGCCCTGTCCGATACCCCAGATAATATCATCAATATCCTTGTCTGTGATTGCCGGCAGTTGTGTGCGGACACCCGGAACATTACATCCCTTGCGCTCGGAAAGCTCTCCGCCGTTTATAATGTCACAGACGATATCCTCACCGACGATTGCCTTCACACGAAGCTCCATGAGGCCGTCATCCACCAGGATCATATCACCTTCCTTGACATCCTCATAAAGTTTTTTGTAAGTGATGGAGACCTTCTCGGCCGTTCCCTCGATTTCTTCCGTCGTAAGGATAATCTCCTTTCCCGCCTCAAGGGTAACTTTCTTATGATCAACAAGAAGACCTGTGCGGATTTCCGGACCCTTCGTATCAAGAAGCATGGCAATCGGCTTGCCGGCGATTTCTCTCGCCTTCCTTACGGACTCCATACGTTCAGCCTGCTCTTCATGTGTTCCATGAGAAAAATTAAAACGAGCCACATCCATTCCGGCATTCATGAGTTTGACAAGAAGCTCAATGTCGTTCTCCTGCGGTCCCATGGTACATACGATTTTTGTTTTCTTCATAGACGATATCTCCCTTCTGAGTACATCTTACCTATATATTTTGTGTTAAATCTGAAGCTCTGTCAACTCAAACTTCCTTATGAATTCATGCCGGCATGATCGTTAATGATATGCACATGAGTAAAAAGATGTTCCATGCAGTATTCATGATTCCCCTGACACTTGGTACAGAACCTGAACTCAAGCTCCGGATCATCCAGCTCGGTACGTCCGCATATCTCACATCTGTGTCTCGGTCCGTTATTACCCGGCACGGTCCTGTTCCTTCCGGCCATGTTTCCGGTCGAGCCGGCTGTACCTGCATTCTGGCCGCCGTCTCGCCCCTCACCGCTTCGGGCACGGTTTACATTGTTGTAGAACTGCTTTCTTCCCGCGTTCATCTGCCGATTGAATTCGCGCTGCCTTCTCCTCGTCTCGGGAGAATAGCTCTTGAAGTCCCTCGTACTCAGGAAGAAAATGAAGAAATTCATCATGGACGCGATAAAAGCGATGATCGGTACCCAGTAATATACGTTGCCCTCGATCACAAGTCTGAAATACTGTCCGCACTCATAGACCATGAGAGCAAAGTACAGCACGCCGAGCCACTTTACCTTGATCGGGATAATAAAATACAGGTATACTCTGGAATCCGGGAATGTGGTGGCAAATCCGAGGAACATGGACATCACAACATAATAGGTGGTGAAAAAGCTTCCAACGAGGATCGGGCCGCCGGCGATTCCGGAAAAAACAAAGTAGCTGAAAAATGCGGCGATCAGAGTGAAAATCATACCTCCGAAGATATAGACATTGTAGCGAAATGTTCCCCATGTTCTCTCAAGTGTGTTTCCGATGGAAAAGTAGAAAAACAGTATGATGATCGTGAAGAAGATACCGAATCCTCTGGTCGACATGGCGTAGGGAGGGATGACGATCCAGGTAATCAGGCGCCAGATCTGGCCCCGGAGAATGTATCCGGGCTCAAGCTGCATATATTCCGCAGCATTGGGGTTGATCATCTGCAGCACATAACCTATGACATAGCATCCGATCAGGACCATTGTCAGATTGGGAATGGCATACTTGCGTAATTTGCGTTCCATCTTGTTCAATAAACCGTTCATATACTATTGTAAGCCTTTCTTCCGCGAACAAAAGTCCGCGTTTCTGTATCCGGGTCGAAATGGGTCCGGAATTTTGTTAACCATGTTCTCAATTATATTTGTTTGCGGAAATTTGTCAATTACGGAACTATTAACATTGCTTCTGCGCCGTTTTGCTCCCGCCTCACCTGCGCCGGCAAGTACTTCTTGTATCAATCCTGATTTCCTGTTATAGTAAGCGCATATGATACGTGCACTTACTATAATACATTAGATTATAAAGAAAGAAGGTATCTCCATGGCAGGATCAACATTCGGAACCGTTTTCAGAATCACGACCTGGGGCGAATCCCACGGAAAAGCACTCGGCGTCGTCATCGACGGCTGTCCCGCAGGTCTCCCCCTGTGCGAAGAAGATATCGCTGTCTTTACGGACAGGCGCCGCCCCAACGGCGGCATAATGTCCACCGCGCGAAACGAAGCTGACAAAGTAGAGATTCTATCAGGGGTTTTTGAAGGCAGAACGACCGGAACTCCCATCTCCCTCATGATCCGCAATGAAGATCAGAGATCCCGGGATTACTCACAGATCGCGGAATCTTACAGACCCGGACCCGCGGATTACGGATATGACGACAAGTACGGATTTCGTGATTACCGGGGAGGCGGCCGCTCCTCTGCCCGTGAAACCGCAGGACGGGTAGCGGCAGGCGCCGTGGCTCAGAAGCTTCTGAAAGCTCTCGGTATCGACTGCCATGCCGAGCTTTCGGCCATTGGTGATATACCGGCCTCCGATCGCCGGGCGGCAGAAGATCTGGTCTCCGCCTGCCGGGCAGAGATGGATTCGATCGGAAGTACCGTGACCTGTACCGTGAAAGGCATGCCCGCCGGTATCGGGGAGCCGGTCTTCGATAAACTTGACGCCAATCTGGCAAAAGCCATGTTTTCCATAGGAGCCGTTAAAGGCCTTGATATCGGAGACGGGCACCGGGCCGCGACAGCAAGAGGAAGTGAGAACAATGATCCCTTCCGGATAAAGGACGGTCAGGTCATAACGGAAACCAACCATGCGGGAGGCATACTGGGCGGGCTTTCGACCGGATCCGACATAAACTTCACCGTCTATTTCAAACCGACTCCGTCAATTGCAAGACCGCAGCGAACGGTCAACCGTTCTCATGAGGAGATTGAGATGGAAATCAGAGGACGGCATGACCCGGTCATCGGGGCAAGAGCCGCCGTTGTCGTTGAGTGTATGACCGCGCTCGTTCTGGCAGATGCCCTTCTCCTCAATATGACATCGACGATGAGCGGAGTCTGTGACTTTTACAATTAATTCCAATCTCAGGACCTGTCGCGTTAAGACAAAACACCACTGCATATGGCAGACATTATATGAAAATGTCGCCTATATGCAGTGGTGGTACTGTCTGATGCGGCAGCCTCTTCTTTTACATCAGAAGAAGATATTCGATATCCATATTTCCAGTCCGATTCCGATCAGAATGACTCCGCCGAAAATCGATGCCCTCCACGCGAGCATTATACCGGCCTTTCTGCCGATCATCAGGCCGCCGATACATATAAAGAATGTAACGACCGCAATGATCAGACCGGCCGCAAAAGCCTGAAGTGCAGAATAATCCGCAATCGCAAAACCGACAGAAAGCGCGTCGATCGAAGTCGCTACAGCCTGAAGAAGAAGCGTATGGGTAGATAGAGCAGCTACAGCTCCCACCTCCCCCTCAGGCTTTGGACATACCGCCCCGCCGGCAGGATCATTTTTTGTCTCCCTGTAATCCGCGACTCCCTCAAGAAGCATTTTCCCACCGATGTAAACGAGCAAAAGCAGGGCGATCCAGGGAATGAACATCTGAAACGAAGTAAAATAATTCACGACTGTGTGTACACAGATCCAGCCGATCTCCGGCATCAGGAACTGAAACAGTGCAAATGCCCCGGCTATGCGAATATGTTCCCCCCGTTTCATGTGAGGATCCCGCATTGCATTTGCCATTGATACGGAAAATGCATCCATTGCAAGCCCCACCCCCAGAAGTGTACTGTTAATTATGAACAGGATAACCTCTATCAAATCTGCCCCCCTTTTCCTTTTGCACACCTTTTCGCATTCCCGCAGAACGTTTTTGTTTCATAACAATTCGGAGAAATTTCCTGATGAATTCAAGAACGCCTCGGCGTTCTTGCCGCGCCGCGCATGGTGCGAAGCACCTTCCCCTTTGCGCGGCTGCGATCCGCCGGAGGCTTTTATTCTTCATCGCGAGATTGTACTCACGATGAAGGCAGATTTCACTTCGCGCGCGTATCTCATGATTGAAATCACGAGTATTGCGCGATGAAGAATAAATCATGAAATCTCCGACCCTGCCGGGAACTCCTTCTTCTCCGGTGTCATCAGCGACAGATTCCCGTCCGGATCCTCCGCAGCAAGAATCATGCCCTGGCTCTCCAGCCCCGCCATCTTTCTCGGTGCTAGGTTCACGATGACCATGACCTTCTTCCCGATCATATCCTCCGGGCTGTACTTCGGGCGCAGGCCCGAGCAGATCTGTACGGTCTCGTTCGGTCCGATCTTGACCTGAGAGCAGAGAAGCTTCTTTGACTTCTTGACTTCCTCGCAGGCGATGATCTCGCCGACGCGGAACTCGCATTTTGCGAAATCGTCATATGTGCAGAGCTCCTTGTGTTCAATCGGCGCGGCTTCCGCCTCAGCGGGTTTCTCCTCTGCGGGCTTCTCCTCAGCCTTCGGTGCGAGAGCTGCCTTCTGAGCTGCCTCGATCACTTCGACCTGCTTCATGACATCCTCGACCCTCATTCTTGCAAAGAGGATCTCCGGCTTATCCGTTACCTTATTTCCGGACGGATAATTTCCGACATGTGTAAGCTCATCGAGATCCACGCGCTCTGCGTTGATCTGTGCAAATATCTTCTCCACCGTCTCCGGCATGAACGCATGCAGGAGGGAAGCTCCTGTCGTGATGCCGTCCAGCAGGTTGTAGAGTACGGTCGCGAGGCGATCCTGGGCTGCTTCATCCTTGGCCAGCTTCCACGGCTCGGTCTCGTCGATGTATTTGTTGCATCTCTTGAAGAGATTGAAGATTTCTGTCAGCGCGTCCGCGACGTGGAGACGGTCCATGTGACCCTCGACCTTGCCGACGGCTGCGGTCATGTGAGCGTGCAGGTCATCATCGATTCCCATATCATCGCAGATGCCCCTGTTCTCGGCAACGCCGCCGAAATACTTGTTGCTCATGGCGATCGTGCGGTTGACGAGATTGCCCATGGTATTTGCAAGCTCGGAGTTCATACGCTCGACCATCAGCTCCCATGAGATCACACCGTCATTTTCAAACGGCATCTCATGAAGCACGAAGTAGCGGACCGCATCGACGCCGAAGATATCAGCCAGATCATCGGCATAGATGACATTGCCCTTGGACTTGCTCATCTTGCCGCCGCTCTGCAGCAGCCACGGATGTCCGAATACCTGCTTCGGGAGCGGCACATCCAGAGACATCAGGAAGATCGGCCAGTAAATGGTATGGAAGCGGATGATGTCCTTGCCGATCAGGTGAAGGTCTGCCGGCCAGTATTTGTTAAAGCGCTCGCTGTTGTTGCCGTCCGCGTCGTATCCGATGCCTGTGATGTAGTTGGTCAGTGCATCAAGCCACACATAGGTGACATGCTTCGGGTCGAAGTCGACCGGAATTCCCCATGTGAAGGAGGTTCTGGAGACGCAGAGGTCCTGCAGACCCGGGAGAAGGAAGTTGTTCATCATCTCGTTCTTGCGGGACTCCGGCTGAATGAACTCCGGATGGGTATTGATGTGCTCGATCAGGCGGTCGGCGTATTTGCTCATCTTGAAGAAGTAGGCTTCCTCGGAGGCGGGGGTGACGGGACCGCCGCAGTCCGG
>ODAI011775214.1_pt1 | contig 17212 bp, 14 predicted proteins | sample 1539321 | NCBI WGS metagenome assembly ODAI01 (sample SAMN02144231, study PRJEB22623) | gut metagenome | biome: sheep rumen | host: Ovis aries | place: New Zealand | reverse complement strand
TATACGAATGTTTCGGAAATGATGATTTGTGGGTCGCTGACTTTGGGCACGGCCTTTTCTTGCATCTCGTTGCTCATGGTCTGGTACTCGTCAATAAGTTCTGCCAACGTTTGTTTCAGTTTGGCTTCGTCTTCCTTGATTTGAACTTTATCGCCCTTGTAGGGTTTAGAGAGGTCACGCAAGCGACGAGGCAGTTGGGTGTATATTCCTTTATTGATATAGTCTGTGAGGATGTGGCATTGCGCCTTTGTTGTGCTGTCGGTAATCACCTGAGTAATTTTGCGCAGGAAGTTCAGGGCAGTTTTTGAGATATTGTCAAGGTCGGTGCGATTGATGGACGAATCGTCGGCAGCCTCGACATATTCCGAGGTGAATTTTCGGATGGCCCGGTTCACATGGTCGTAGTTTTTGCTGTCGGACAGGAACGGCGCGGGCTGTTCTTCTGGTTTTGCCTTTAAACATTTCACGGCTTCGAGGAAATCGATGGGGGCGATGGCTTTATCGGTTGCCTTATAGAACTCGGTCTTCACGTCCGACGACACGAAAACGACTGTTTCGCCAGAATGTTTGCCCGTATCGCGTGCCACGCGGCTCTTCAACGGCAGTTGCTTTACCTTGTCGTAAAGTTCGCGGTTGTTGTGATAGACATCGCGCAGTTCACGAATCAAGGCCAGTTTTTCGTCCATCGAGTCCTTCACATTGCTGTCGAACATCTGGAACTGCTTTACGATTTCTTCTTTGGAATAAATCTGTACGTCCTCGCCAAAGGCTGAATGGAAGCCCTGCAACTTGACAAGTGCATTTTCGTAGAGTTTAATCTGCTTATTACCTTGTGGGGATGGGTAAAACATATAGTTGTAAATGTATTCGGCCACAGAACCGATACGATTGACACGTCCAATGCGCTGCATCAGTCGTGAGGCATTCCAAGGCGAATCGTAATTGACAATGATGTGGGAGCGATGCAGATTGACACCTTCTGCCAACACATCCGAGGTGAGAATGATGTTGTAGCGGTCTTTCTTAACATCGTTGTTGGCATCGAAATTCTCCTTAATAAGGGTAGCTTTCTTGTCGCGATTCTCGGCTGTAATCGTCAAAATGTCAGTGCGTCCCAACTCATTCTCTAATTTGTCCTTGAGATAGTTGAGCGTATCGACACTCTCAGAAAAGACAACCAGTTTCCCAGAAACATTTCGCTCGTCGAAAAATTCTGTATCCAGTTTTTCTCGGAACAAGTCAAACTTTTGGTCGTCGTGCTCTTTTTGCCAATCGACATTAAGGGTCTCGAGCACTTTTTTGTCGTGTTGGAGCATCGCGAGAAAAACAGGGTCGAAATCGTCTGACTTGTAGAGGATGTCGCTTTCGTTATAGCCTTTTTCCAATGCTTTTTCGATGATTTCGTCCAATTCCAGACCCTTGGCCTGCAAATCCTTTACGTTGAGATCTGGTGCAATGATGACCTTGTCTTCAGCAAACATTTTTAGCATATCATTGGTGATACGAAGTAGCGTTGCCAAAGACAATTTGAATGCATGGAAACTACTTTCCAGTCGCTTCACCATGTGGACACGATAGATGCCTGCCAATGTCTGACCGATATGCACAGCATTTCGATATTTCGCGCGAAGTTCCGGTTTCAAAAATTCGATGGCGCGATAACGGGCGTAGTGCAGATGTGGCTCAAATTTGTCGTCTGACAAGACATTCAGCGTATAAAAGAATCGATTGCTCGTGTCTTTGTCCATGCTGTATTCTAACGGAGTTGGAGCCAAAGACTTTGGGAACACGATTCCTTGCACTTTCAAATCTTTCTTGTATTCTGGGTCGTTTTCGATGTTGCTGCGAGTTCGGCGCACGGTCACTTTGTCGATGACTCGTTCACGAATCACCTCATAGATTTTGTCCACATCAGCCGTTACATCGCGTGTTTCGCGCTCCTTCATCAGTGTGTTATATGCCTTGATGTGACTGGCAAAGAAACTTTTGAGATTGGGAATTCCATCAATGGTGCAACTCTGGCTGTCTTGGAATAGCAGCAGAAGGTTCAGCAAATCATCGGGACGGTTGTTTAGCGGTGTGGCAGAGAGCAGCATCACCTTCTTTCGCTGACTTTTCAACAATCCTGCATTGACGCAATCTGCCTTGCAAATCTTTTGAAGGTCATCGTATTTGCCCGACCCACCATTGCGGAATCCGTGGGCTTCATCTACAATAATGAGGTCGAATTCCTCTTTCGACTTGTAGCGGTCTTTTCCATCGAGAACCCTATCCAATTTCCCGTTTGTGATGAATTGCGCTTTATGATAAATGCCGAATTGTTTGAATGTGTTTTCCCAGTTGTCGCGCAAGGCAGGCGGAAAAACCACAAGGATACTGGTCGTTCTGCCATTCGCCTCGATAAAACGTTTGGCAATCATCGTGGCAATCATCGTCTTGCCCAAACCAACCACATCGGCAAGGAACAGTCCATTGTGGCGCATCAGCATCTGAAAGCCTTGAATCACTGCGTCCGTCTGATATTTCAATTCCATCACCCCATTGGGCAGTTGGATGGAGAAATCGTCCTCAATCTGGTCGCCGAAAGTATCAATGAGCACCCTGAGATAGATTTCGTATGGTGTTGGCTGGTAGCCCAGATAAGTTTTCTGCTTGATACTTTCAATGTCGTCAATCGTCAAAGGAATGGCTTCTTCCCATAACTTTTTAAACTCTGAGTGGCAATAATCAACATCATCAAAGTCTTTCATGGCTACATTCAACTCATATCGAGGCGACTGTGTGGTACCTAATCCGGAGTCAGAAATGTTGGAAGAGCCCATGATAACCCAACCATCGGTATTCTCATTGTGGTTATGAGGAAGGCAGAGATAGAACTTTGCATGGAGGTTCTTGGTGGAGTGAATCTTCATTTGGAGCCTTCCATCCACAAGGTCTTGACACATCTGCAGAATGCCCTCCTCAACCTCTGGCGCATAGCGTGCATTGATGATGTCTTGGCGGAATTCCTCATCATAGATAATTTTGGCTTTCTCTTCGCTCTCCAACATCAACATCGTTTTGTTGTGACGACGGAAAATGTCATCGATATTGATGCCAACAAGTATTTTGATTTCCTCAACATCGTTCAATTCTCTGCGAAGTTTGAAATAGCCAGACGAGCGGAAGAAGCCGACAACGGCTAGAAAGCGGTCGAAATTGGCCATGCCTGCGGCGATGCCTTTCAACTTGTCAAAAAGGGTGTTGCCAGTATTGTTGTTGAAAAATTTTGTGCTCATATCATTCGCATATTGTCGTTATGGTTGCAAAGATACAAAATTTTTCATTTAAAACATTATTCTCCTTTATCCACCTCTTTGCCACCTGCTATTCTTTCTACAATTCTGAATTCGTTTCCGTTTTCCAAACGCTTCGTCGGTTATCATTATATTGAATTACTTATGATTTATTGCCTTGATCCTATTGGTTCCCGTCCCCTTTTCGGGATAACATTTTATACTTCTGTCCTTGAGCAGTTGCCTGTTCTAGTCTTCGACCATTTTTTTACTGTTTGTCGGATGGAAAACATGTATGTTGGGTGCATGACTTTTGCAAAAAGTACATGTCTTTGTCATAACTCTTTGTAGGATAGCGGTGAAGTGTGTAAAAAATCGTCGTTTGTCGATAAATTGCCACAGCAGATACAATAAAAAAGGGAATGAAGCGTTTATGTTCCTGATAAACATTATGTATGATCGTGTCGTTGTGCACGGTACGGTCACTATCGCACCATGAAATGAAATAGGGCGAATCCCAATGTTTTGCAATGCACTGTTGTTAATGATAAAGATGAATTGTAAAACATTGGGATTATGGAAATTCTGCTTATAGACAATGATGATTCTTTTACTTATAATCTGTTTCACCTTTTGTGTGGGGCAGGCGAGTGTCGCTGTGGCGTAAACGTAGAGGTCTTGAATTGCGGTGAGGCAAATGTTGAATCAGCCATGAGAGCTGACGGCGTGGTACTTTCTCCCGGACCGGGGTTGCCTCATGAAAATGAGAGTCTTATGGGACTTGTTGAGGGCTTGGCAGGACGTGTTCCCATTTTGGGCGTATGTCTTGGTCATCAAGCTCTTGCCGTTCATTATGGCGCCCGGCTCATTCATCTTTCAGCGCCTTGTCACGGCGATGTGAGCTGCATAAATATTAAATCAGACGGTCGGCTATTTGCTGGCATAGGCGGGCAGATGCTAGTCGCGCGCTATCATTCATGGTCTGTTGGCAGAGACGGCCTGCCTGAGCCGTTCCAGGTCACAGCTGAGACTGTCGACGGTTGTGTGATGGCTTTTGAGCACCGTTCACTCCCTTTGTTTGGTGTCCAGTTCCATCCCGAATCGTTTATGACCCCACAAGGCAAGCAAATCATCAAAAATTATTATCATGCAATATTACAATTCAATGAGACAGCTAGCAGACGACATGTCTAGCTATAGCGCCAACGGCGTTCCACTGCTTTTTGCCGTTGATTTCGAATTGCAGGAGGGGTTTGTCGTGGTAGACCCATGCAGCCAGCAAGAAATACTTTTCCGGACACCACTCATGACCAATATGCCTGCTCCAACGGCTCCGCCGCGCCCGCCGCGTGTGGAGCCTGTCCCCGTCGCTTTCAGCCAATACAAGAAAGGGTTCGACGTTGTCATGGAAGGCTTGCTTCATGGCGACTCCTATTTGACGAACTATACGATGCGCACTTACATCAATATGAATTTGACATTGAAGGAAGTGGCCCTGTCGAGCCTCTCGCCTTTTTGCCTGTTTGTCCCTGAGCGGTTTGTGAGCTTCTCGCCTGAGCGTTTTGTTGAAATATCAGGCGACGAGATAAAGACCCTTCCGATGAAAGGCACGATAGATGCGACACTGCAAGAGGCGGAGCAACGTCTGGTTGATGATGAAAAAGAGCTGGCAGAACACGTCACGGTGGTAGACCTGTTGCGTAACGACATAGGAATGGTTGCTCATAACGTTGAGGTCAGCCGCTTCCGTTTCATCTCAAGAGTGAAAACACTGCAGGGCTGTTTGTTGCAGACCAGTACGGAAGTGACTGGCCAACTGCCCGCCGACTGGCGCTGGCACCTGGGCGATATACTGATGAGCCTGTTGCCAGCAGGCTCTGTCAGTGGCGCTCCCAAGAAGTCTACGTTGCGGATTATCTCAAAGGCTGAAAAGTCTCCAAGAGGTTTCTATTGCGGGGTGTTCGGAGTTTTCGATGGACGGCGGTTCGACAGTGCCGTCCTGATCCGCTATATTGAAAAGGCTCGAGACGGTGGCTTTTTCTTTCGCAGCGGCGGCGGTGTCACTGTTCACAGCAATGTGCAAACAGAATACGATGAGGCCATCAACAAGATTTACTTGACATTGAAATGACAGTGCCTGATTAAGTTTTTATATGCCATCACCTCAAAAAAAGATGAAAAAGACCTTGAAACCTTGTAGCCTCAGAGACAGAGGACTTGCCGGAGACAAAATGTTTGTCGAGACCCTGCGATTTGACGATGGTGAAGTGAGGGATTTTGAAGCCCATTTGTCTCGACTTAGCCTTACCATGCATGATTTCCATGCCACCAAGCCTGATACCTCAGTCATAATGAGCCATCTCGGAACGATACCTTCCAAGGGGATTTTCAAAGTGAGAATCGTCTATGCCAGCGACATTCTCCGTATAGAGACGATCCCTTACAAGCCGCTGCTGCGCCGCAGCATATCGCTGGTTTGTGCAGACAATATCAGCTACTCCCATAAATACTACGACCGCCATGCCATCACCGACCTGCAAATCCGTTCAGGTTGTGATGATATCATTATGCTGAACGATGGAAACGTCAGCGACAGTGCTGTAGCGAACTTGGTCTTCGAGAGCGACGAGGGGCTTTTTACCCCCGACACCCCCATGCTCCGCGGCATTGCCATCAGCAAACTCCTGCGTGAGCGTCGCGTCTGTCAACGCCGCATCACAGTAGATAGTCTATGTCAATACAGGCTTGTCCATTTCGTCAATACGATGTGCACCATCGGCGAGCTCCCGCCATTTCCTCTCGGCGACATTAGGCCGCCTATGGATGTTTTAAGGCAGAACATTTGAATGGGGATGTCGGCAAGGCGGAATTTGGAGCGCGAAGGAGGTTCGAAAACGAAAAAACGGGGCATTTCATTGTGAAACGACCCCGTCTTCGTTATTGGCTGATCAGCCGATTTGGCTTATTTAGAAGCAGTAGCGGATGCCAAGTGCGATGTCTCCCCAGTGGAAGTCCGTGTCAGGAATGAGATAGAACCGGGGGCGGATATCCAATGACAATTGAATTGGAACGGCGCTGAACTTGTATTCTAAGCCAGCTTGTCCTACAAGTGCAACGGCTACGTCGGAATCGCTATCTTTGATGTACTCGTTTTTCCATGTCCAGAAGCCCACATGTGCGCCCACGCCCGCGAACCATCCGAATCCGCTGCCGATTTCACCTGTGAACTGATAGATACCGTTGAGGCTAACTGAGGTGTAGTGGTCGTGGCTTGACCATCCGAGGTCGAATTCCAGTCTGTTGCTGCTCTTCAAGGCACGTTGATAAGAGAGTTCTGCGCCGAAGCCCTGGCCTCCACCAAGACGTACACCGAGAGCGTTGCTCTGTGCGTTAGCACTTACTACTATGGCAAAAGCCGCTACCAATACTAAAAATAATTTTTTCATAATTTTTGATTTTTTTAAAAGATAATTAAATGTTAAAATTCTTGTTTTCTGTTATTTTATTTTATGTTTGTTTTGAAATTTTGTGCAAAGATACACTTTTTTTAAGACAAAAAAAAAAAAATGAGGAAAAATGTTTTTTAGCATGGATTTTTTGTTTTTTTAACGTTTTTTGTCTGGTTTTGTTCCAGTTGTGCTCATCCATTGCCTTTGTTCCGGCTGTTTTTTCGCCTTCTCGGGGTGTTTTCTTTATCCGTTGCTGCAGATTCGATGATTTCCAGCAAGAAGTGTTGTTTGTCGTGCAAATATGTTTTCACCGAAAATCCTTTTTGGGCGGTGGTGTTCAGCAGTTTGTATTGCAGCATGTACATTTGATGCGTTTCCTCGCAAAGGTTGTCCAGCCTTTTCAGTGCCTCTTTGCTTCCTTTTTCACTGTTCCGAGTCAGCCGGAGTATGGTTCCGATGGTGTTTTCAAGTTTTTCGGAGAAATATTGGGCGCTCCGCCTGACTCTTTCCTTGAACTCTTCCTCTCCAAGCTCTTGCAGCGTCTTTTGGCGGATGATCGCTTGCCATTTTTTCGCCACTTCTTCGATGTCTTTTGTCATGGCATCGAGGGTTTGCTTGTGAAATGAGGTGAGGGAGGGGTAGCGTTTGTTGAAATGCTCAATAAAAAGGCGGCAGAGCTGCTCTTCAAGCTTTGTGATGTATGTAAATGAAAAGAGTTCAAGCAGCAGGTGGCGGCTGTGTTCGGATTTGAGCACGGGCAGCTGCTCGATGCTTCGCCGCGCCATTTCTTCTTGGCATTCGATGTATTGTCTTACTCGCTCGTCGTTGATGATGGCATGCGGGCTGATGGGGCTGGCCAGCACCATGCCTTCCAGCGTCTTGCAGCGGCTCAGAGCCACATAGACCTGCCCGGAGGCAAACGACGAGCGTGCATCGATGATGGCGTGCTCAAAGGTGAGCCCCTGGCTTTTGTGGATGGTGATGGCCCAGGCTAGGCGCAGCGGATATTGCCTGAATTTCCCGATGATGGTCGTCTCGATTTCCTTGGTCTCTTCATTGAGCATGTATTTCAGGTTTTCCCATACTTGCATCTCGACTTTGATGTTTTGTTCGTCGTCCTGGCAATGCACTTCGATTTCGTGGTCGTCAATGTAGACGATGTGCCCGATTTTCCCATTGTAGTACAAGTGGTCAGGAGACGGGTCGTTCTTGATGAACATCACCTGCGCCCCGACTTTCAGCTCCAATGTTTTGGCGGCGGGGTAGGAAAACTCGGGGAAGGTGCCCTCTATTGTGGCGTGGAAGGTGAATGCCTTTGCCTCGATCTTTTCCAGTTCTTCTTGGTTGTGCTTATCGGCTTTTTGGTTGTGCGTGGTGAGTTTGATGTACCCGTCTTCGGGCCTAGGCGTAAAATGGGGTAAATATCGCTTGTTGAGCTGCTGAATGTCTTCCGGGCCGATTCTTCCGTCGCGGATGTGGTTGAGGATGTTGAGGAAATGGTGGTCTTGCTGGCGATAGACGTGCTCCAATTGGATGGTGACATAGTCGATGCGGCTCAAGGCATGGCTGCCGAAGAAATAAGGCGTGCGGTAATATTTGTTGAGAATGGGCTCCTCCTCGGTGGCGACTACTGGCGTGAGCTGTTGCAGGTCGCCTATCATCAGCAGTTGCACGCCGCCGAAGGGCTTGTCGTGCTCGCGGTATCTTCTCATGACCATGTCGATGGCGTCGAGCAAGTCGCTGCGTACCATGGAGATCTCGTCAATGACGAGCATGTCGAGTGTTCGCAAGATTTTCCGTTTTTCTTTGCTGAAGTCATAGCGCTGCTTGATGGTCAGCTCTGGCACAAATGGTGTGGGCGGCAACTGGAAGAAGGAATGGATGGTCACGCCGCCGGCATTGATGGCTGCCACACCTGTCGGCGCGACGACGACGATCCGCTTTGAGCTGTATTGGCACACTTTTTTGAGGAAAGTCGTCTTCCCGGTTCCCGCTTTCCCAGTGAGGAAGATGCTTTTCCCCGTGTGTTCCACGAACTCCCAGGCATGCTGCAACCCTTGGTTCTCGGCATCGTGTGGCACGGATGTTGCTGATGTCATCATTTTTGGCGTATTTTTGCACAAAGGTAATCAAAATATAACCATTTGTGTGCAAAATCACGAAAAATAAATGCTGTAAGTCGATAAAATTCATTATCTTTGCCCGTTGAATGATTTGTTGGTAATGTATGGAGACAACCCCAAAACCGCTTTTAGGCCTGACTTTGCAAGAGTTGAGAACCCTTGCAACGGATTTAGGCATGCCTGCTTTTTCGGGCAACCAAATTGCCCAATGGCTTTATCAGCAGCATGTGGGCAGCATTGACCAGATGACCAACTTGTCGAAGAAGAACAGGGAGCGCTTGCAGCAGGTGTGCACAGTCGGTTGCATGGCGCACGTCGAGCGGCTCGAATCAGTTGACGGGACGGTGAAATACCTCTTCCCGACGCTTTCGGGAAAGCGCATCGAGAGTGTTTTCATCCCGGACAAAGACCGCGGGACGCTGTGCGTGTCGTGCCAAGTCGGTTGCAAAATGAATTGTTTGTTTTGCCAGACAGGCAAGCAAGGATTTGAAGGGAACCTGACCGTGGCCGACATCCTCAACCAGGTCTATATGCTCCCGGAGCGTGAGCGGCTCACGAACATCGTTTTCATGGGGCAGGGCGAACCGATGGACAATTTGGACAATGTGCTTCGGGCAACCCAAGTGCTGACCTCCTCCGATGGGTTCGCATGGAGCCCGCGGCGCATCACGGTGAGTTCGGTAGGCATTCGTGGCAAGCTGGAACGTTTCCTTGATGAGAGCGACTGCCATGTCGCAATAAGCCTCCATTCGCCTTTGCATGAGCAACGCGCCCATCTGATGCCTGCCGAGCGATCCATGCCCGTGGCAGAAGTCGTGGAACTGCTCAAAAACTATGATTTCGCCCATCAGCGCCGGCTTTCGTTTGAGTATATTGTATTTGATGGTGTCAACGACTCGATGGTGCATGTGCGGGAAATCGTCAAATTGTTGCGTGGGCTCGACTGTCGCATCAACCTCATCCGTTATCACAGCATACCAGGTATTGACCTGAAGGGGACGACGGATAAAAAGATGAACAGTTTGCGAGATTATCTGACTCAGCATGGCATTTTCACTACGATTCGTGCCAGTCGGGGAGAGGACATTTTTGCGGCATGCGGCATGCTCAACACATCCCGAGAGGCAGGTCGTCTCACTTGAAAACCATAAAGGAGAAGGAGGAAGGACATTTTTCATCCCAAATAGAGAAAATATAAACAAAAACAGGATATGGACAACCGGAAAATTCGCGTAGCCATTACGCATGGAGACACAAATGGCATTGGATATGAAATTATTTTCAAGGCTTTTGCAGAGCCCGAGATGTTGGAACTATGCACTCCCATTATCTATGGCTCGCCCAAAGTGGCCGCCTATCACCGCAAGGCGCTTGACGCACCATTCGTGTTCTCAATCATCAGCAACGCTTCCGAAGCCCGTGAAGGCAGGATTAATTTGCTGACAACTTTCGACGAGGAAGTCAAGGTGGACCTGGGACAGCCTTCGGCAGAGGCGGGAAACGCCTCGTATCAGGCGTTGAAAAGAGCCATGGAAGACTACAAGGAAGGACTTTTCGACGTGTTGGTCACCGCACCCATCAACAAAAAGAACATTCAAAGTCAGGATTTCCAGTTTACGGGCCATACAGAGTATTTGGAGGCAATGGTTGGCGAAGGCGGCAAGTCGCTGATGATTCTCATGAATGACATGCTCCGTGTGGCATTGGTCACTACACATTTACCGATAGAAAGTGTTACGAAGGCTGTCACAAAGGAAGCCATCAAGGAAAAAGCCATGGTTTTTTATCAAACTTTGCGCCGGGACCTGCGCATCTCAAAACCTCGCATTGCCGTATTGGCTCTCAATCCGCATGCAGGCGACAATGGCTTGTTGGGAAAAGAGGAGACCGAGCAGATTGTCCCTGCCATAGAAGAGTTGTCCAACGAAGGCATGACGGTGTTTGGCCCCTACGCCGCAGACGGCTTCTTCGGAACTGCTGCCTACACGAGCTTCGACGGTGTCCTGGCCATGTACCACGACCAAGGGCTTGCACCGTTCAAGGCGTTGGCCTCGACAACGGGTGTCAACTTTACGGCAGGGCTGCCGTTGGTACGCACTTCGCCCGACCATGGAACAGCCTATGACATTGCCGGCAAAGGCATTGCGGACGAGACCTCATTGCGAAATGCCATATATCTGGCCATTGACGTGTTCCGCAACCGCATACAATATGACGAACCGATGGCCAATCCATTGAAAAAGCATTATCATGAGCGCCATGAGGATGGCGACCGCCCCCGTTTCGGAGCAAAACAACAGGAAGAAAATTTGCCCCAGGGCGAAGAATGAGGGACGGCCTAGGTGAGAAGGATTTTCCAACGTCAGCCTGTTGGTTGAATTAAAAAATGGTAAGGAGAACGTGAAGAGAAAATACCAAAACGGATTTTTCATTTTCGGCGTTATCGTGCTGGGAATGATGGTCTCACAGCTCGACTTTGGCAGTGTCCGCGAAGGCTTGCAGCGTGCTGGCTACTGGTTTTTTGCCGTTGTCGCCCTATGGTTCTTCTTGTACATGTTCAACGCCTTCGCGTGGCGAATTATCATTAAAAGCGTAGTCGGGAAATCGCCAAAGATCCCTTTCTGGTGGCTTTATCAAGTGACCGTGAGCGGATTTGCACTCAACTATGCCACACCCGTCGGCCTGATGGGCGGCGAGCCCTACCGCATCATGTCCCTCTCGCCGATCATCGGCGCGGAGCGTGCCTCCTCGTCGGTCATCCTGTATGTCATGACGCACATTTTCTCGCATTTCTGGTTTTGGGTCATCAGTATCGTACTATACGTTTTGTTGCGGCCTGTCAATTTCTCTGTTGGCATTGTATTGGGCATTTCGACCATTTTTTGCTGCCTGGGCCTGTGGTTTTTCATCATAGGCTATCGTAAGGGGCTGGCTTTCAGGGCAATGAACCTCTTGCGCCATGTGCCGCTACTGCGCCGTTGGATAAAGCCATTTGTTGAAAGACATCGTGAGCAACTCGACGCAATAGACGGCCAGATTGCGGCGATGCACCGCCAAAACCCGCGCACCTTGACGGCTGCGGTGTTGCTGGAATTGTTTTGTCGCATATTCTCGGCCCTGGAAATCTATTTCGTCTTGCTCGTTCTCTTGCCAGAAGTCAATTATGTGGATTGTATATTGATTCTGGCATTCACATCGTTGTTCGCCAACTTGCTTTTTTTCATCCCTCTGCAGCTGGGCGGACGCGAGGGCGGATTCTTGATCTCCATCACAACACTCGGATTGACGCTCAGCAGCGGCGTGTTCGTGGCCCTTATCGTACGGCTGAGGGAGCTGATTTGGACGGGTTTAGGACTTTTGCTCATCAAATTGAGCAAAAAATATGTTGAGGCAGATAAAATAGACTAAAAAAACAGCAATCACTGACTTGAAAAGGGAATAATTCACTGACAATGGGCTTTTTTGTCCGAAAATTTTTATCTTTGCAGCACGAGAAGACGTATTGAATCATGCTTTTTGCCACTGAAAACCATCATGACAACTATGCCTTGCCGGCAGAATGGGCGCCACAAAGCGCGGTGCAGCTGACTTGGCCACACGAAAACAGCGACTGGAACTATTGCCTGGATGCCATCACGCAGACATTCGTAGAGCTAGTCCGCGCCATCGTGCCTTTTGAACCTGTGGTCATTGTAACGCCCAACGTGGAACAGACGCGTGCAAGGTTGATGGCAGACTTAAGTGCCGACTTGTTGACGGATTTGAAGTTCGTACAAGCTGCGAGCAACGACACTTGGGCGCGCGACCATGCCCTGATCACGCTGCAAGGGAAAAATGGAAATCTCTTCCTGAACTTTTGCTTCAATGGATGGGGTGAAAAATTCCCGTCTGACTTGGACAATGCCATTAACCGTCGAGTGTTTGAGGCGGGCATCTTGGATGGCAGAATGGAAGAACATGCCGATTTCGTGTTGGAAGGCGGAGCCATCGAAAGCGACGGCAAAGGTACTGTCTTTACAACGAGCCAGTGCCTGCTTGCGCCACGCCGCAATCAGCCGCTTGGGCAAAAGGAGATTGAGCAAAAGTTAAAAGAATTTTTGCGAGCCGACCGCATCGTCTGGCTGGATTACGGCAACCTGACAGGCGACGACACCGATGGACACATCGATACGATTGTCCGCTGTGCACCAGACGACACTTTGGTGTATGTGGGATGTGAAAATCCTGACGATGAGCAATACCATGACTTCCAAATGCTGAAAAAACAGCTGGAAGACTTGCAGACAACAAGCGGAAAAGCTTATAGGCTGCTGGAACTGCCCATGCCAGAGCCTATTTTTGACGAAGAGGGCAACCGGTTGCCAGCGACTTATGCTAATTTCCTCATTGTCAACAATGCCGTCATCTGTCCGACTTACAATCAGCCGACCCTTGACCGCCAGGCGCTTGAGGTCATCGCAGAGGCTTTCCCGAACCGGAAAATCATCCCGCTGGATGCACGGACCATCATCCTGCAGCATGGCTCAATCCACTGTCTGACCATGCAGTTCCCAGCCGGCGCGTTCACGAAAAAATAATTGATCAAATCCTTTACGACATGAGAAAAATAAACATCGGAATCATACAGCAACATAACGTGGCTGATGTCGCAGACAACCAACATCGGCTGGCACAGAAAATCGAGCAATTGGCAGCCCAGGGCGCCCAGTTGGTCGTTTTGCAGGAGTTACACAATGCGCTTTATTTCTGTCAGACGGAAAATGTCGATTTGTTCGATTTGGCAGAGTCCGTACCGGGGCCTTCCACGACATTTTTTGGTGAACTGGCACGCAAAAACGCCATCGTCCTAGTGGCATCGCTGTTCGAAAGGCGCGCCCCAGGGCTTTATCACAATACGGCAGTGGTTTTTGAAAACGACGGAAGTATTGCCGGAAAATACAGGAAAATGCACATACCCGATGATCCGGCTTACTATGAAAAGTTTTATTTCACCCCTGGCGACTTAGGCTTTGAACCCATCCAGACATCGTTGGGACGTTTGGGTGTGCTCGTCTGCTGGGACCAGTGGTATCCTGAGGCGGCCCGGCTGATGGCCCTAAAAGGTGCAGAAATCTTGATTTATCCCACCGCCATCGGATTTGAGTCTTCTGATACCCCGGAGGAGCAAGGGCGGCAGCGCGAGGCATGGACGATTGTGCAACGAGGTCATGCCGTTGCCAACGGCCTCCCGGTTGTGACGGTCAATAGGGTTGGGTATGAAGCCGACCCTTCCGGACAGACAAGGGGCATACAATTCTGGGGAAGTTCGTTTGTCGCAGGTCCCCAGGGCGAACTGCTTTTCCGTGCCTCAGCCACAGATGAGGTTTCCCAGGTGGTGGAGGTTGACATGGGGCGCAGCGAGCAAGTGCGCCGCTGGTGGCCCTTCTTGCGCGACCGCCGCATTGATGCCTACGATGAGATTTTGAAGCGTTTTGCAGACAACACATAGTCAACCGTCATACGTTTAAAGCCCCAAGCTTCTTCGCATTGGTTGCATGTGGCGCTCGGTCGCGTCGTTGTTTGCGAACATAGGACAAGGAAACTCTGTTTGAGCTTCCTTGTCTTGACTTCAGAATGCTGAAGGTATATATAAAATAGGGAATTCTAAGTTTTATCTAATGACTTTCCATCTCTTGTTTTTGTCTTTTCTGTCGTTTTGCTTTTCCCAATTTCTCCTGTCACGTTTCTCCCAGTCTTTTTTGTGCTTTTTGTCCCAGTCTCTTCTGTGTTTTTTTTCCCATTCTCTACGCTTTTCAAGCTCTTTTTTCCTTTCCCAAGCCCTGCGTCTTCTCTCCCATTCTTTTTTTCTCTTCCATTCTTGGCGCTTTTCCCACTCTTTTCTGCGTTTTTTTTCGAGTTGGCGTTTTCTTTCCCATTCTTTTTTGCGTCTTTTCTCGATTTCTTTCCTGCGCTTCCTTTCCCATTCTTGTCTTTTCTTCATCTCTTTTTTCCATTCCTTTTCGGCGCGCTTTTTTGCCTTCCAGTCATATCCGTGATAAAGATTGTTGTAATGGTCGATGTGCATGAGCGCTTCGTCTCTTACACTATTAAGGTTGTTGGCATTTGTTGATGCTGCTATTGCAATCATCGCGAAAAATGTAATAAAAAAGCGTTTCATAATTCTATGTTTTTAATTGTTTTTATTCTTGTTTCTGATGCAAAGAAACGGTTTTTTATGCTAATGGTGAAAGGATTTTTCCTAAAAGGCGATAGGGGATTTCCTATTCCGTGGAAGGGATTTGCGTTTTTATGCCGCTTTTTGTGTGGAGAAATGCTGTCAATTGCCTGAAAACAAGAAATTTGCATGTTTGTTCCTTGTTCTTGGGTCTTTTCTGCAAGTTCCTTGTCTTCAAGCCATTTTTCATGGTCTTTTGCTTATTCCCAGTTGCTCAATGCTTGATTGCCGTGTAGCTCTCGGCGCAGTTTCTCGGGTAGCGCCTTGAAGAAACTGAAGCCTGTGGCTCCTTCAATCTCTGAAAGTGGTCGAAGATATGTCGACAGGCTGTCTTCTTCGTCGTCGTTATTGTAAATGAAGGCAATGGACTGGGCTGTGCCTTCGTCTATCCTGAATACTATCTTGAAAAAAGCATCAGGAACCCTTACTGTGTTCTTGCCGATGGTTTTTCCGTCTTCCCGATTGAAAATGGGGCCACATATTATATATATGGAGCCAAATTGCCGTGCCCATTTCCTGCATTGCTGTTCTAGATCGTTCCATGCGCCGCTGTTGAGGCGATGGGCTTGCGGGCATATGTTGGTGAGGAGAAAGCATTCTTCTTGCGCCCGACTGCTCCATTTGTTGTCGCCCGAAGGACACATGTGTCCCCGGTCGTAGCCCGAGTAGTAATAGTCTATGTTGGTTGCCCTGGGCAGGGGGACGTCCTGGTCTTCGGTATATTTGATGCCTTGGCGTTTGAACTTTCCTGCGGTGTGGTCTCGCGAGAGCTTCCATGCCACCCAGTTGGGCAGCTTGGTCTTTGGGTTATAGCTGGCGACATAGCCTGTCCTGAGTAATATTTGCCCTTTGTGGTTGTCGACGAGTGTCGTCAGGTCGATGCCTCGCGTGTTTTCTTCCTCTTTTCCAGGTGTTTTTTCGTCTTGTCGACGTTCATCCCGTTGATTTTTTATGATTGCTTCCTTTGATGGCCTGATTTCTCCGATGAGCGGCTTGTCTTTCTTGATCTCGCATGCGGTGATGCAGCCTACGACGATTAGTCCGAGAAGAAGTGGTGTGATTTTTTGTATCATGGTGTTGAAGGCGATTTTCGGGGTCAATTGCTTGCTTTTTTGATGCTTTTGAGGCGTCCGAATGTGTCAAAGGTGAAATGGAATGACATCCTGATGGTCAACACCAAGGAGATGACCGACGCGCAGAAGGTGATGACCACAATCATGATTTGGTATTTGATGGCGACTTCGGGGCTGCTTCCGCCCAGAATTTGTCCAATCATAGTGCCTGGCAATGCCACCAGTCCCATGACAGCCATGTTGGCAATGGCTGGTGCGAAGGCTTTTTCCAGTGCTTCGCGTATGAATGGGCACACGGCCTCTTTGATGGTGGCACCGTTTCCAATCATGTAATGATAGAGTCCTTGTTCGCGGATGAGCTGGCTGTAGTATGTGTTGAGCCCCATAACGTTGACACCCAGCATGTTCCCCAGTAAAATCCCCATCGTCGGGATAAAATAACGTGCGTCGAAAGGATTACCCAATCGCAGCACGAAAATCAGGAAATAAAGTCCGATGACGAATGCTGTGGCAGTGAAAGCCACGCAGATGGGCAGGAACATGAGGCGCGCGCGCAGCCCGGTCCTTCCGATGGCTGTTGAGGCGGCTACCATTGCCATGATGAGTACCCATGCCACGTTGATGTAGGCATTGTTCCATTCGAACAGGTATTTGAGGTAGATGCCGATGAGGAACATTTGTACTACCATTCTGGTGGCTGCGATGATGGTTGATCGTGCGACGTTGACGCGGAAAATGTGGAAGATGCCGATGGCTACGAGCATTAATACGAGGCCGATGGCGAGGTTGATGAGGCTGATGTCCATGTTTGTGGGCTTTATTGGTGATGTGGTTCGATGATGGCGGCCGGGTTTTCTGTGTTTTTGAGCATAATGAGCTGGTCGGCGGCATCGAGCAGGCGTTGGTCGTGGCTCACGCAAAGAATCGCAGTGCCTTTTTGGGCTAGATATTTCAAGTATTCAATGGTTTTTCCCGTGCTCTGCTCGTCAAGTGCCGACGTCGGCTCGTCGACGATCAATAGCGGCTTTTTTAAGAATCCCTCCCATGGCTGCCCTGATGGGCGGCCCCCGCCCCCCCC
>ODAI012763919.1_pt1 | contig 17213 bp, 14 predicted proteins | sample 1539321 | NCBI WGS metagenome assembly ODAI01 (sample SAMN02144231, study PRJEB22623) | gut metagenome | biome: sheep rumen | host: Ovis aries | place: New Zealand | reverse complement strand
GGGCCTGCAGGGCGGCATCGAAAAGCTCGCCTGACAGCGCAGCGGAACGGTAAAAAGCCTGATCCGCCAACGCTTCGCCCATATTGCAGAAAAGATCGGGAGGCTGCGGATAATCCGCAGCCTCCCTGTTTACTGTCTTATTTTGTTTTCCGGAAGTTTCTTCTCTCCGTCTATCCCCAGGCAAACGCCTGCCGCTTACCAGCGGTTGAACCCGCGCAGGTTCAGGACTTGGCTGTTCATGCACCCGCTCATGTCGCTGGCCAGGAACAGGGCGGCATCCCCCATCGTCTCGCAGGAATTCACGTCCCCGCCCGCGGCGAGAATAAACTCCCTTCTCTCCGACTTCTGGAACATTTCCGTATCCACCGGTCCCGGGCAGATCGCATTGATGCGGATATCCCGGCAGACCTTGCGGACCTCGTCGCCCAGCGACTGGGTAAAGCAGATCACGGCCGCCTTGCTCGCGGAGTAGGCAGTGCTGCCCGGCAGTCCGCGCAGGCCCGCCGCGCTGGCGATGTTGATGATCCTGCCATAGCTCTGTTCGATCATGTGCGGCAGAACGGCCTTGGTCACCAGCATAACGCTGCGCATGTTGGTGGTCATGATCTCGTCGAAGACTTCGACGGGCATCTCGGTAAAGGGCATCTCCCGGCTGATCCCGGCGTTGTTGACCAGAATGTCGAGCCTGCCGAAGCGCGCGATGATCTCCCCGATCATTACCCGCACCTGCGCCTCATCCGTCACGTCGCAGGGAATGCACTCGGCCTTTCCGCCCTCCGCGCGGATCTCCTCGGCCGCCTCATCCAGCGTTGCCTTCGTCCGTCCCGAAAGGATGACCAGTGCCCCGTTCTTCGCGAAGACCTTCGCGATCCCCTTGCCTATTCCTCTTCCCGCCCCTGTGATCAGGGCAGTTTTGTTGTCCAGCAGCATAACCCGTTCCCCCTTCTCCGGTTTTTTAAACTATTTTACCAGAGAGAAGAAATCCGTCAAGTCATCCGTATCGCACTCGCCCTTTTCCATCCAGAAATCGGCCATATCCTGGCTGATCGCGAAGATGGAGCGCTCGTTTTCTTCGTTGTTGAGCTCTTCATTGTCTTCCCTGCCGAAGAAGACAAGCCCTTCCATATCGGCGGCGATATCCTCGGCTGTCACTTCCTCAAAGCCGCTGGCCATCAGCTCGCAGGCCTCCTCCGGGTTCTCCTCCAGGAAATCGATGGCCTTGTACCAGGCCTCGGCGACGGCTTCCACCACCTCGGGATGCTCCTCGGCGTAGGCGGTGTTGACCACCAGGCTGTCCAGGATGGTCTCGGGGTAGTCCGCGCTGGTCACGAGGGCGTGGGCGCCTTCTACGGAATCAAGGGCCTCCGAGAGCTCCGGCTCCCACATGATGGCCGCGTCCACCTGCCCGCTCATGAAGGCAAGTCCGGCTTCCGTCGTATCCGCCATCTCGACCATACGGATATCCTCCTCCGCGAGACTGCTTCCGTTCTCCAGCGCAGTCAGGAAGAAATAGTAGGAGGACGCTGCCTTGTCGAGGGCCAGGGTCTTTCCGGCCAGGTCATCCAGGGACTGGATATCGGCGCCCGTCACCAGGCCGTCGGCCCCGTTGGAGGCGTCCATGGTCAGGACGAAGCGGCTGTTCGCGCCGTTGGCGAACATCTTGATGTTGGGGTCCTGGGCGGTGGCCAGGAACTGTACGCTCCCCCTGGTGATCAGGGCGGCGTAGGTGGACTCATCCTCGATGACCTGGATCGTCATATCGATGCCGGCCTCCTTGAAATAGCCCTTCTCCTGCGCGATGAACATCGGCGCATAGCCCGTCCAGGTGCAGAACGCCATGGTCACTTCCCGGGTCTCCTGGGCCGCTGCCGGGACAGCCGCAAGCATGACTGCGGCAAGCGCCGCCGCGGACAGAACAGATTTCTTCATTGCCTTTCTCCTCTCTTGAAAAAACACATAAAAACACAACTGCTTTATCTTCCTATCTTCCGGAAGCTGCATCCATACTTTCCTGCCAGAGCATCTCCATGATCTTTTCCTTGACCGAGATGAACTCCGGCCGCACCAGACTGTGGTGATTCCGCTCGCCCGGGATGTCCACCTCGATCACGTCCCGGATGGTCCCCGGCCTGCGGCTCATCACATAGATCCGGTCGCCCAGAAGGACAGCCTCATCGATATCGTGGGTGATGAACAGGATGGTCGGGTGCTTTTTCCTGCTGATGCCGGCCAGCAGCTCCTGCATGACCACGCGGGTCTGCGCGTCCAGCGCGCCGAAGGGCTCATCCATCAGCAGGACCTCGGGCTCGTTGGCCAGCGTCCTCGCGATGGCCGCCCTCTGCTTCATTCCGCCGGAAAGCTGCCTGGGCAGGGCGTTCTCAAAGCCGCCGAGACCGACAAGGTCGATATATTCCTTCGCCCGCTGCGCCCGCTCCGCGGCAGGCACCTTCTTCATTTTCAGGCCGAACTCTACATTTTTCTGCACCGTCAGCCACGGGAACAGGCTGTATCCCTGAAAGACCATGCCCCTGTCGGCGCCGGGTGCGCAGACAGGCTTCCCGTCCAGCAGCACCTCCCCCGAGGTCTGTTCGTCCAGTCCGCCGATGATGTTAATCAGGGTCGTCTTGCCGCAACCCGAGGGGCCTACGATCATGACAAATTCCGATTCCCGCACGGTAAGGTCCACATCCTGCAGGGCCGTCACGGCCTGCGCGCCTTCCCCGTATACCCTGCCGAGCGCCCGTACGCGAAGCTTTTCATTTCCGCTCATTTCTTATCTCCCAATCTCTCCTGCCACGGTGCCACCGCCCGGCTGAGCAGCCGGAACAGCCAGTCCGTGATCAGGCCGATCAGCCCGATCAGCAGGAGGCCGGCGAAGATCGTATCCGTCGCCAGGTAGCGCTGCGAGCGCAGGATCATGAAGCCCAGGCCGTTGCTCGCGGCAACCATCTCCGCTACCACCAGGTAGGTCCATGCCCAGCCCACCGTCAGGCGGAAGTCATCCATCAGGCCCGGCAGCGCCGCCGGGAAGATCACCTCCCGGTAGACCTGGAAACGCCCTGCCCCCAGCGTGAGCGCGGCGTTGATCATGTTGCGGTCCACACTGGAAACGGTATCGCAGACCATCAGCACCAGCTGGAAAAAGGTGCCCAGGAAAATGATCGTGTACTTCTGCGTCTCCTCGATGCCGAGGTACAGGAGGGTCAGCGGCACCAGGGCAACCACAGGCAGGTAGCGCGCAAACTCTATGATGGGCTGCACAAAAGCGGAGAACCGCTTCGAATTCGCCATCAGCATGCCCATCGGCAGCGCGATCAGCACCGACCAGATCCAGCCGATCATCACGCGGGAAATGGACTCCCTGCAGTTCGCCCACAGGCTGCCGTCCTTTGCCATCTCCACGATCCTGCTGAGAACCGCCGTCGGAGTCGGCAGAAAGATCTCATCCACCCAGCGGCCGTAGGAGGCCAGACACCAGAACCCGATGATCAGACCGAAGCACAGCAGGGAGAGCGCCGTCGTCTCCTTCCGGGAAACAGGCCTTTTCTTTTTGCCGGACAATCGGATCACACTCCTTCACTTTATTGTAGTAGCAAATCACAGCAGCACTATAATACTGCATGAAAGGAATAATTGCAAGACAAAGCAGTATAAAAAAAAGTTACTATTCACGAACCGGCCGTGAATAGTAACTTTGCGTTCAGTTTGCTGTAGATCCTTTCCCTGAACCAGGGCTCCGTGCTGGCTTCCACCGCGCCCTCGGGCGAAAACCACTTCACGTCCCGGTTCTCCCCCGCCCTTGCCCGCAGCGGCTCTTCCGGATCCGCCTCCAGCAGGTAGGTCAGGTTGAGGTGCAGGTGGGACGGCACATAGACGCCTTTCTTCTCATGTCCGTCCACGCAGAGGATCTCAAGAGAATAGATCTCGCTGCTCACGGGGCGCACGCGGGAGAGCCCGCTCTCCTCCCGCGCCTCCCGGAGCGCAGTTCCTAAGATGTCCGTCTCCCCGTCGCAGTGCCCGCCCAGCCAGCTCCAGGAATCGTACAGGAGATGATAGGCCATCAGCACCTTCGTCCTGTCCGGGGAAACGATCCAGGACGATCCCGTCAGATGGGCGGATAGGTTGGAGCGGTAAAAAAGCTCCTCGCCGCTCTCCAGCCGGCGCAGGATCTCGGCCTTGTCCCTCTCCTCCTGCTCGTTCCAGGGGGTAAACCGCCGGATATCCCCGATGAGTTTATCTGTCTTCTCCATCCTGTTCCCTCCAAAGAAAAGGGAGCAGCCGCGGCCGCTCCCTCTGCGTTCATGACAGGCCCATATCCTTCAGGCGCTTCTTCGCATCCTCCTCGCCCTGCTCGGCAGCCTTCTGATACCACTTGACCGCCTCGCTGAGGCTTGCCTCCACGCCGGTGCCGGACTCGTACATCTTCGCGATCTTGTACTGTGCCCTGGGATGACCGGCCTCAGCCGCCTTCAGGTACCACTTTGCCGCCTCGGTAAGGTCCATGGGTACGCCTTCGCCGTTCTCGTAGCTGATCGCGAGATTGCGCATGGCGTACTTGTTGCCCTGCTCGGCAGCCTTTCTGTACCAGCGCGCCGCCTCCTCGTGGTCGATGGGCAGTCCGCCCTTGCCCTTGTCGTAATAGAGGCCGAGGGTGTTCTGCGCCTTCGCGTGGCCGTTCTCGGCAGCCAGCTTATACCATTTTGCGGCTTCCCGCTGGTCCGCCTCAACGCCCTTGCCGTCCTCGCAGCAGATGGCCATGTTGTACTGGGCGTACTTATTGCCCTGCTCCGCCGCTTTCCGGAACCAGGTTACCGCCTGGGCGTAATCCTGGGGCAGGCCGCCCTTTCCGCGGTAATAGTAGATGCCGAGGCTCAGCTGGGATCTCGGGTTTCCGCCCTCTGCAGCCCTGCGGTACCAGTAGGCCGCCTGCTTCTCATCCTGCGGAACGCCTCTGCCTTCATCGTAGAAATCGCCGAGGCTGCTCTCGGAAGAGTGATATCCCTGCTCCGCCGCCTTGCGGAACCACATGGCCGCGGTCTCCAGATCGACCGGAATGCCGGTGCCGTCGCGGTAGCAGCAGGCCAGGTTGTGCTGTGCTCTCGCCCAGCCCTGATCCGCCGATTTGCGGTACCAGCTGATCGCTTCTTCCATATTGACGGGGGTGCCGGTCCCGCTCTCCAGGCACCAGGCCAGGTTGCACTGCGCGATGCGCACGCCCTGCTCGGCAGCCTTTCTGTACCACTTGACCGCCTCGCTGGCGTCGGCGGGTACGCCCCTGCCGAACTCGTAGCAGATGCCGACGCTGTTCTGCGCGCTTCCGTCGCCCTTTTCGGCAGCCTGCATGTACCAGCTGTAGGCCTTGCCGTAATCCAGCGTGGTGCCGGTGCCGTAATAATAGCAGTCAGCCAGGTTGCGCATGCCGACCTTGCTGCCTTTTTCGGCCGCTTTCTGGTACCAGTAGAAGGCCTGGGTCATATCCTTGGGCACGCCCTTGCCGCTCTCATAGCACCAGCCCAGATTGCAGCAGGCCGCCGGATGGCCCTTCTCGGCCGCGATGCGGTACCACCTTGCCGCCTCCTCCTGGTTCTGGGGAGCCCCCTCGCCATAGAAGAGCGCATAGGCCAGGCTGAACTGCGCGGAGGCGTCGCCCTGCTGGGCAAGACGCAGATGCTCCTTCACCTTTTCCGACATGCCCGCTTCCAGCGCCTTCAGGTCGACCTGGGGCGCGGAGGGCGCGGGGGCAGGCGAAGGTGCTGCGCCGGAATATCCGCCCGAACCGCTGCCCGGGGAAGAAAATCCGCCAAAGCCGTCGCCGAAGGTAAAGTCGGAGGCTCTGGGCGCCGTAAAGCCCTGTCCGCCCTGTCCCCAGCTTCCCGTCTCAAATCCGAATCCGGAAGAGGCGGCGGGCTGCGGCGCGGGTGACGGCGCTGCCGGCTGCGGCGATGCGGGTGCCTGCGGACGCGCGGCTGCTGCCTGCTGCGCCGCATCCAGCATCGCGCCTGTTTCGGAGATCGCTTCGGAAACAGCTGCGTGCGGCGCGCCGGAAGTGCCCCCGGACGGCATGCCTTCGGCCAGCGCGGACTCCGGGAAGGAATTGAAGATATCCATATAGTAATCCGTCTTCCTGCCCGACTCGTCCCTGGGATGCACGCGGACCCGCTCATTGTTGTTGTCGAAGAACCGGGAGATGAAGGTGCTCAGGGTCTTCGCCATCAGCGTCTTCTCTTCCTTGCTCTTGTTGGAGAAGCGGATCTCCCCGTAGATACGGTCGCGCAGCTTTAAGATATCGCTGATCTGCTCCGTATCGATGCAGATAAAGCGCACGGGACCCATATGCACGGCGATGGTCTCGGGATCCTGCGTCGTCATCATTTCATTGAGGCAGGCGCGGCTGACCAGAGACGTGCGGCTCACGTAAAAGACGACCAGCTCACAGTAAAAATCCTGGATGGCCGCGAGCGCACTCTGCTTCCAGGAGGCCTTCGTCTTATCGACGTTCTTCTCATCGATCCAGACATTATAGCCCCGTCTCTGGAACTCGATCACGTCCCGGTAGACCAGCTCTGCGTCCTGGCTGCTGTAGCAGATAAAAATGAAGGGTCTCGACATATCGCACGGACGGATCCGGCTCAGATAATCCTGTAAACTCATAACGATCCTCTGCCCCTTTCCAAAAAAGTCACTGTAAATATGATATCACAGTTGCTGAAGATAGCATACCTCCATCGCGGAAAAAACTTTTTCCGGGCAGACAAAGGGACCGCTGCTTTCGCAGCGGCCCCATCTGTTCTCTTCATTCAGCAGATCTTACTTTGCAGACCTTATTTCATCCAGGCACTGACCTTCTCATAGATGCCTGCGCCGTCAAGGCCGTACTTCGCGATCAGCTGGCCGGCAGGGCCGGACTCGCCGAACACATCCTGCACGCCGATGCGCAGGACCGGAGTGGGTGCCAGTTCACTGAGCGCTTCGCAGACCGCGCCGCCAAGGCCGCCGATGATGGAATGCTCTTCAGCGGTGACGACTTTGCCGGTCTTCTTCGCGGAAGCGACAAGCAGTTCTTTGTCCAGAGGCTTAATGGTATGGAAGTTGATGACCTCGGCGCTGATGCCGTCAGCCGCCAGCTTCTCGGCTGCCTCGAGGGCGCCGGAAACGCACAGGCCCGTCGCCGCGATGGTCACGTCCGTACCTTTGCGAAGGACAACGCCCTTGCCGATCTCAAACTTGTAATCCGGATTGTCGTTGATGACCGGAACTGCCGCACGGCCGAAGCGCAGGTAGACCGGGCCGTCATGCTCGTAAGCCGCAAACACTGCAGCCTTCGCTTCCACATCATCAGCGGGGACGATGACCGTCATGCCCGGGATGGTGCGCATGAGGGCGATGTCCTCATTGCACTGATGGGTCGCGCCGTCTTCACCGACGGAGATGCCGGCGTGGGTCGCGCCGATCTTGACATTCAGATGCGGATAGCCGATGGAGTTGCGGACGATCTCATAAGCTCTGCCCGCAGCGAACATCGCGAAGGAGCTGGCGAAGGGCACTTTGCCGGTGGCCGCGAGGCCAGCCGCGATACCCATCAGATCGCACTCCGCGATACCGACATCGATATGGCGCTCCGGGAACGCCTTCTTGAACGTACCGGTCTTGGTCGCGCCCGCAAGGTCAGCGTCAAGAACGACTACGTCATCATGCAGCTTGCCCAGTTCTACAAGGGCGTTGCCATAGCTTTCTCTGGTAGCGATCTTCTTTACTTCTGACATAATGCCTCCCCCACTTTCTCTAAATCTGCCATAGCAACGGCATACTGTTCGTCATTCGGTGCAGTTCCGTGCCAGGACGCCTGATTCTCCATGAAGGAAACGCCCTTGCCCTTAACGGTCTTCATGATGATCGCGGTCGGCATGCCCTTGACCTGCCTTGCCTCCTTGAAGGCTGCCGCGACCTGCTCCATGTCATTGCCGTCCTCGACATTGATCACATGGAAATTGAAGGCCTCAAACTTCTTGTCGATCGGATACGGAGAGCAGACATCCGCGACCTTGCCGTCGATCTGCAGACCGTTGTTGTCCACGATGACGCACAGGTTGTCCAGCTTCCTGTGGCCGGCAAACATGGAGGCTTCCCAGACCATGCCTTCCTGGATCTCGCCGTCGCCGAGCAGCGTGTAAACGCGGTAGTCCTTATTGCTCAGCTTCGCGGAGAGCGCCATGCCGACAGCGACGGAGATGCCCTGGCCCAGAGAACCGGAGGACATGTCAACGCCCGGGGTGTGCTGCTTGCAGGGATGGCCCTGCAGATGGGATCCCACGTGACGAAGGGTCGTCAGGTCTTCCACCGGGAAGAAGCCTCTGAGCGCGAGGGCGGAATAATAGCCCGGCGCCGTGTGGCCCTTGGAGAGGACGAAACGGTCGCGGTCCGGATCGTCCGGATTAGCGGGATCAACGTTCATTTCCTCGAAGTAGAGGTAGGTAAATACCTCTGCGGCTGAAAGAGATCCGCCCGGATGACCGGATTTTGCGCTGTGCGTAGCGGTAACGATACCCTTGCGGACTTCATTCGCCATCTTTTGCAATTCCAGAATGTTCATAGTCTCTTCCTTTCTTGTAGGTTTATGGTATTTCTGCCTTATATTCTACCTTATTTGGGGCACATCGTCCACCGGAAAAACAGTCTTTCAGGACCTGTCTTCCAGTTTGCGGTAGGCTCTGTGATGACCGATATACTGGTAGGCGGGACGGATGATCTTGCCCTCGTTCACCAGCTCCTCGAGCCGGTGCGCGCACCAGCCGGAGATTCTCGCGATCGCGAAGATCGGGGTGAACAGCTGCTTGGGGATGCCCAGCATGGAATATACGAATCCGCTGTAATAGTCGACATTGCAGCAGATCGGCTTGGCAAGCCGGCGGTTCTGCGTCAGCAGCTCGGCCGCGATGCGCTCGACGGTCTCATACAGATGGAACTCCTCCTGCAGGCCCTTCTCCTCGGAAAGAAGGCCCGCGTACTCGCGGATGATCAGCGCGCGGGGATCGGAAAGGGTGTAGATAGCATGCCCCATCCCGTAGATCAGGCCCTTGCGGTCGAAAGCCTCACGGCGCAGGATCGCGGAAAGGTAATCCCGGATCGCGTCCTCGTCAGACCAGTTCGGCACATGCGCCTTGATGTCCTCAAACATGTTCTGCACCTTCAGGTTGGCGCCGCCGTGCCTGGGTCCTTTCAGGGAGCCGAGGGAAGCCGCCACGGCCGAGTAGGTATCGGTGCCCGTGGAGGAGACGACGTGGGTCGTAAAGGTAGAGTTATTGCCGCCGCCGTGCTCCGCATGCAGCACGAGGCAGATATCCAGCACCCTCGCTTCCAGCTCCGTAAAGACGCCGTCCTCGCGCAGCATGTGCAGGATATTCTCCGCGGTCGAAAGATCCGGCTGCGGATAGCGGATGATCAGACTGCGGTCATTGTTGTAGTGCTGGTACGCATGATACGCGTAAACAGAAAACAGCGGCATGACGCCGATCATCGTCAGGGACTGGCGCAGCAGGCTCTGCACGCTGGTATTGTCGGGATCGTCATCGTAGGAATAGAGCGTCAGCACGCTCTTCTGCAGGGCGTTCATGATGTTGGCGCTCGGCGCCTTCATGATCACGTCCCGCACAAATTTGCTCGGCAGTTCGCGGTATCCATGCAGGATGTCGATAAACTCGCGCAGCTCCTTCTTGTCCGGAAGGTCGCCGAAAAGGAGCAGATAAGAGATCTCCTCAAAGTTGAACCTGCGGTTTTTAAACCCTTTGACCAGTTCGTTGATGTTGTAGCCCTGAAAATACAGTTCACCCTCGATGGGAACATTCTTCCCGTTCACGACCCGGTGGCCGGAGACATCGGAGATCTCCGTCAGACCCGTCAGAACGCCGTTGCCGTTCGGCTCGCGAAGGCCCTGCTTGACATTATATTTCTGGTAAAAGGACGGATCGATGATGCCTGCCCTGCGGGCAAACCCTGTCAGTCTCTCGAGCCGGTCGTCCCGTTCCCTTCTCTCCTGGTCATTCTGCATAAAATCACTTCTTTCCGGCTTTTTTCGAGCCTTTCTTCTTTTCGGCCTTTCCCTGCTTATCTGCCTTCTTCTTTTTCGTCTTCTCCTTCATGCTGGCGTAGACAGATTCGCGGGCGTCATCCTCTTCCTTCGGCTTCTTTTTCCCCTCATCCCTGCCGGCCTTTTTGTCGGCCTTGCCGGCTTTTCCGGCCTTATCGGCCTTATCGGCTTTCCTGCCGCTCTTCTTTGCGGTGCTTTCCGCCGCGGGAGCAGGTTCGTCGAAGATATCCTCGCCAAGGCTGCCTGACTGCTTTTTCTTTTCCGGCTTTTCCGCCTTTTCTTCTTTGACCGGCTTCTCCGCTTTCGCTTCCTTCGCCGGCTTCTCCGGCTTCGCTTCCTTCGCCGGCTTCTCCGGCTTCACTTCCTTCGCCGGCTTCTCCGCCTTCGCCGCCCTTACCGGCGCTGCGGGCGCGGGAGCTGCAGGTGCTGCCTCCCCCGTCTCTTCCGTATCCTTCGCCGCTGCCGGCGCGAAGAAGCGCTCAAGGAATTTTGCGGCTTCCCTGACCGTCCCGCTCTGCACGGCGTAGTAGGTCCACTTGCCGTCCCTGCGGGACGCGACGAGGCCCGAATCACACAGGCTCTTCATGTGATGGGAAAGTGTCGACTGAACGACATCGACCCTTTCCAGAATCTCGCCTGCATTCATTTCTTTTTCCATCAGCATATCCAGAATCTGGATTCTGCGCGCGTCCCCGAGCGCGCGGAAGACCAGCTCGGCTTCCATCCTGTTCCCCTTCATGACAACCCCTCATCTCTTTCTTACAAAACAGCGCGGCACAGCCGCTCCTCCCCTGCCGCTGTTTGTTTCCGTTCCCGGCGGTCCCCCTGACCGCTCAGTGCGAGAGCAGAAACGCCTTCATCTCGGGAACAGTGGACACGATGAAGTCGGCTCCCGCCTTCTCCAGCTCGCCCTCTTCGGCGTATCCGAAATACACGCCGAGACTGTCCAGACCGCATGCCTGTGCTCCCTCCACGTCATGTCTGCGGTCTCCGATCATCAGGACATTTTTCTTCTCTTCCTCCGGAATGCCCAGCCTTTTTAAACATTCCCGGATCACTTCCGGTTTTGTCGTCCTTGTTCTTTCGTCCATGGTTGCTCCGGTGACCTCGGTAAACCACTGCGCCAGCCCGAATTTCTCCAGGATCCGGTTGACGAACAGCTCCGGCTTCGAGGACGCCACCGCCAGGATCTTCCCCTCTCCGGAAAGCGCCTCCAGCGTCTCCGGGATGCCCGGCAGCACCTCGTTCTCGAACAGCCCCGTCACGGAAAAACGCTCCCGGTAGTAGTCGACCGCGCGGAAGGAATCCTCCTCGCTGAGGCCGTAGTACTTCTGGAACGATTCCGTCAGCGGCGGGCCGATGAACGGCGTCAGCCTGTCTGTGTCGGGCTCTTCGATCCCGAACCTGCGCAGCGCATGCTGCACGCTCCGGGTGATGCCCTCCTTAGGATCCGTCAGTGTCCCATCCAGGTCAAACAGCAGATAGCGGTACATAGATCCTCCGACTCATTCATAGACGATAACCGGCGTTCCGACCGATACGATCTCATAGACTTCCCGCACCGCATCGGTGGGCGTGTTGACGCACCCGTGCGATCCGTTCGTCAGATAGATCGTTCCGCCGAAATAATACCTTGATTTGAGATCGTGAATACCCACGTCGTCGTTAAAGGGCATCCAGTATTCCACCGGCACCCGGTATCCCTCGCCCACCAGCGTGTAGTCGCGCATCTTGGCGTCAATAGCCCACACACCGCCCGAGGGCGTATCCTTACCCGTGGAGGCGTTGCCCGTCACCACCGGGGTATCCACCATCAGCTGGTAATCCTGATATACCCACATTTCCTGCAGACTGATACAGACCTCCACGTAGGTACCGCCGATATCATTTGCGTCTCTGCACATGCCGGTATAGATGTATTCAGGCTCCATCGAGGTGACCGCGCCGGAAAGGACAAGATCCGCGAGCTCGCCCGCCGTGGCCTCCCTGTCCATCATCCAGCCGTAATCGCCGCCGTACAGCGAGATCGTCTGTCCCGTGGTCGCGGCAAACTGCCGGCTGCCGCCGTAGGTGTCCGTCCTGTCGGCCAGATCCTCCACAAAAGCGGCGATCGCGTCACGGCTGATATACCAGCCGCCTTCCTCATCCTGCGCGAGCCAGTCCTTGATCATGTTTCCGTCGATACGCACGCTCTGGTCGCCCATCTCCAGCGTAACATCCGCGCCGAGCAGGGCGTTCATCGCCTCCACCTCGGCGCAGAGCGCCGGGTCGTCGGCATAGACGGCAGGCGCAAGATAGCACTCTGCCTTCTCCAGGGAAAGCGTCGTCTCTCCCTGGTCCAGGGAGCCCATGACCGTCTCGAGGGTCATCTCAAAATCCAGCTGGTCGCCGGTCACCTCCGGCACCACCTCGTAAAAGGCGCCGGCGTCTCCGCGGTAGGCGTCCGCGGGCGGCGTCACCTTTGTCTCATCAAAGCAGTCGAGCTCCCGCAGGACCTCACTGACCTTATCCTCATCGTAGGTCGTGCCCACAGCCGGGCCGCGCACGCCGATGCGGATCAGTCTGACAAAGGGCCACAGCACGCTGTTCTGATCCTTCAGCGCCTGCTCCATTCTGCCGTCGTCCTTGTACCGCAGATCGATCTCGGGCGCCGTGATCGTTTCCTCGCGTCCGCCGCGCTCCTCCAGCGTAAGACGATAACCGTCGATCTGTGCCTGCAGGGCAAGTTTTGCCTGCTCAGCCGTCATGTGGCTCGCGTCGATCCCGCTGATCACCGTCCCGGGATAGAAATGGCTGCCGTAAAAAACGGCAAGCGCGATATACACAACAAACAGGATCGCGACCGTGCCCAGCGCCGCGATATGCAGCGGATTGTCCGTGTCGATCCTGCGGATGAGCCATGGTTTATGGGGCGCTTCGTGGGAGGGGTCTTCCTCCTCGCCGGAGGTTTCCCCGGCCGGTTCTGTTTCCTCCTCGACCGCGGTCTGCGCCTCCTCCAGGGCGATCAGTCTTTCCGGAACCTGTCCGTCCTCCTCACCGCTCCCGGCCTCTTCCTCATCCAGCCAGCCCTCGGCCGGCTCTTCCGGTTCCTCCGGTTTCCCGGGATTTTCCGGCGTCACCTCTCCTGACTCTACCGTTTCAGTTTCTTCCGGCTCCGATGTTTCCCCTGCCGGAGCGGTCTCCCCAGCAGTTTCTGTCTCCTCCGCGGCTGCGGTCTCTCCGGGCTTTTCCCCGGTCTCCTCCGCAGTCTCGGTCTCTTCTGAGACTACCGTCTCTTCCGGCTCCGCCGCGGCATAGTCCTCCGCCTCTTCTTCCTCCGGGGAGAAGATCAGTCTTCCCTCTTCGGGGAGCTCGTCGCCCTCCGATGCGGGACCGTCGTCCAGGTACCAGCCCTGTGCCGCATCCGCCTGCTGAGCGTCGGCGGCTTCCCCGTGCTTTCTGCGTCCCCGCCTGCCGGACCGTTTTTTCTTTTTATCTTCCGCGGCCTGTACGTCCGCGTAGCGGCTTCCGCCGCGGCGCGCATACCGGCTGCCGGTGTGTTCCGTCTGCGGAGCTGTCTCTTCCCTGTTCGTATCGACTTCGTTCAATCTGTTCACTCCTGCCGGATGTTTCCTGGTACTCTGATATCGAAATATCCGATATCGATTGCTGTAGTTTTCCGGTTCTGTTACTGATAAAGAATGATCGCCATTCCCTCGTCGATCTCCGCGTAGATCGCGGCCGCCGCCTGCGGCGGCAGGTTCACGCAGCCGTGGGAACCGTTGGTCACATAGATGTTCCCGCCGAAGGAGCTTCTCCAGTCGGCGTCATGCAGCCCCTGCCCGTCATAGAACGGCATCCAGTACTGCACTTCTACGTCCCAGCTCTGTGATCCGGTGCCGCCCTGTCCCACCAGGCGGGAAGGGCTCTCTTTATAGGGAAGCGGGAAGCAGCCGGTCTGGGTCTGGTTGCCCTTGGCGACGCTGCCGCTGACGATATCTGTTTCGACCACCAGTCTGCCTTCCTTGTAGAACCACAGATGCTGTGCGCTCAGGTTGACCTCCACGTAATTGCCGTTCAGGTCGTCCGCGCCTTCGCGGGAATAGCCGCGGTAGGCGTACACCGGTTCCCGCTCGGTCTCGGTATTGGCGGCAAGATCAGCCATCAGCTGATCGTACTCGCCCTCCTCGCTGACCATGTATCCGTACTCGTTCTGGTAGGAGGGGATGGTCACCGTCGTGCCGACGGAGGTCGCGAAGGGCCGGTCATAATATACGGTATTGTACCGGCTGGCCAGATCCGTCACAAACATGTGGATACTGTCCGTATCGAGGACGGGCTGTCCGTCCTCGATGGAGAGCCACTCCTGAACGGTCTTCCAGTCCACCACTTCCTTCTTCGTCCCGAACACGTAGGTGATCTTTGCCTTGCAGTAGCTGTTCAGGATATTCACCTCGTTGTTGAGGGCAATGTCCTCCTTCGTCACGGCAGGCTGGACATAAAAGCTCTCCGGAATGTCAATGGTGATATCCGTCTGGGGACTGCGCTCGGAAACGAGGGCTGTGACCTTCTCCTCCACAAGGGAGCGCAGGTCGGCGTCGTCAAACTCGTTGCCGTAGGTCTCCGGTTCTATATAATAGTAATTTTCCTTCTCGTTGTAATGCATCTCGGCTTCCGTGGCGGCCACGCGCGGCTCCTTCAGGGCCTCTGCGCCCACTGCCGCTTCCAGCACGGAGGGATCGTAGAGAAACGGAATATTGGTGTCAAATGTGTTTCCGCCCATCATGCTGTTGATCAGGACGGCAAGATTGGTCTTCTGCGCACGAAGCGCGTCTTCGAGATGTTCTTTGAGGCCCTCCTCGTCCACGCGGAAACCCAGCTCGGAGAGCGTGTAAGATACCGATTCTTCCCCGTTTTCGGCAATATGAATGACCGGCGCAGTATATGCCTCGGTCAGGATGGGAACAAGGTCCGCCGGCTCCTTTAAGGAGGCGTCAAACCCGTTAATTGTCGTATTTTCAAAATAAGTGGTCCTGTCCCACTCCTTCTTCAGATAAAGGGCGGAGGCGATCCCTGTGATCAGCAGCACCACTGCACAGAGAATGACCACGATCTTTACTGCTTTATTCATGTAAAAAAATAACTCCCCTATTCGTCATGCCGGCCCATTACCCCCAAAATGAGCCTGCCCCCGTGCCGGCCCCCCTGCCGGTACGGGGAAACAAAAGCCCGCGTCTTCGCAAACGCAAAGAACGTGGGCCTTGTCGTACCAAAGATACCCGCGGCCGTTATTTCTTAACGGTACCGCGATAGGCGAACAGCCAGATGCTCCCGAAGAAGAGCCACGCGACCACAGAGCCTCTCGCCGCCAGTCCCAGATAATCGTCGGGCGCCATCGGCAGCATCAGCCCCGCGGAGATCGCCGCGAGAATGAGCGTCATGACGGGCACGTACGTGGAGATCCTTCCGCGGTCGATTCCTGCCCGCGCGTTATTGTGGATGACCTTCCCCGCATGCAGGGCGAGAACGTAGTACATGACCGTGAGGACCGCGATGACGATCATAATGATCAGAAGGACAACGCCGACCAGGATCGAGGCCATCGAGGAAGCCGCTCCGGCTGCCACAACAAAGGCCACAGAAACGATCAGGCATGCCGCCAGGAGCAGGCAGATCGCGATAAAGCGAAGCACCAGCATGATCCTGGAAAGCATGTAGCCGGACGTGGAGATCGGTTCTTCCCCGCGATGCGTCTGGAAAAACATGATCCACATACCCAGGCACAGGAAAACGAGCGGTACGTAGAGTGCCGCCGCGCAGCCGTACAGAACGAGCGGCCCCGCGCCTTCGACGATGTCGATGATCCCGTTCATGAAGGAGACCGCCGCGTTCGAGCCGAACGTCGAGTGGATGATCTCCTGATAGGCATTGATCGTATGCGAAATATTGCCGGTAAAGACATCGATCACGTTTGCAGCGACCATGACCGTGCCGAGGAATGCCACGAGGAAGAACAGGAATGACTTCACGCGTTTGCGGGAGATGATCATCAGCTGGCTGCTCGCCGGGCCTTTTCCCGCTCTCCGGTCATATTCCGGTTCCGCTTCTTCGCCCATATAGGGTCCCTGGCCTTCATAGCCGTAGCCCGTTCCGCCGTAAGGCTGTTCCCCTGCCGGAGCGCCTGCGCCGTAGGGCGCGCCCTGTCCGTAGTAGGGAGCCTGTCCGCCGTAGGGGGCCTGCTCACCGTAAGGAGCCTGCTCGCCGTAGGGAGCCTGCCCGCCATAGGGGGCCTGTTCACCGTAAGGAGCCTGTTCACCGTAAGGAGCCTGTTCGCCTTCCGGGGCGGATGCCTCACCGGGGGCTTCTTCCTGCGTCCCCTCGCCTTCCGGCGCGGCAGGCGCAGAGCCTTCCTCCTGTGCAGACGTGAACGTTTCCGCCGGCTCAGCCGCCGCAGGCTGCGCTTCCTCTTCCGTTACCGTTTCGGGAGCACCGGTCTCCTCATCCTGCCCTGCAGGGATATCGAGCAGCGGATTGCCGCATTTTACGCATGTTTCGCTGGAATTTTCATTCACTGTCCCGCAATACATACATCTTTTCATGTCGAAAGTACTCCTATCATCAATCTTACCGTCAATTATAGCTCATTCAAACTGCAAGGGCAAGAATTTTCTCAATGCTCACGAGTTTCACGGCAAGCACGAAAACCTTCATCGCGCGGATGAGTTCCTCCTCCGTCGGATAGGACGGGGCGATGCGGATATTGCTGTCTTCCGGGTCTTTTCCGTAGGGATAGGTAGCGCCGGCGCCGGTCAGGACCAGGCCCGCCTCCTTCGCTCTGGCCACGATCGCCTTCGCGCATCCCGGAAGGGAATTGAAGGAGACGAAATAGCCGCCGCGGGGCCTTATCCAGGTGCCGATCTCCAGATCGCGGATCTCTCTCTCCAGGGTGGAGAGGACGATCTCAAACTTCGGGCGCAGGAACGCCGCATGCTTTTTCATATGCTCGCGCACGCCCACCTCATCACGGAAGAACCGCACATGGCGCAGCATGTTGAGCTTGTCATAGCCGATAGTCTGGATGCGCAGCTGCCTGCGCACATCCTCCAGGTTCGCCTTCGACGCGATCAGTGCCGCGATGCCGCTGCCCGGG
>ODAI011449097.1_pt1 | contig 17213 bp, 14 predicted proteins | sample 1539321 | NCBI WGS metagenome assembly ODAI01 (sample SAMN02144231, study PRJEB22623) | gut metagenome | biome: sheep rumen | host: Ovis aries | place: New Zealand | reverse complement strand
GGTGGTGGAGACCGCGACGGGACAGCACTCTGCCACAGAGCCGATCCAGCAAAACAGCCCCGTGAGAAAAGAGCTGGAAGCACAGATCCGGACGATGTTCTGCGCCGCCCCGGGGAAAACACTGGTGGACGCGGACTACAGCCAGATTGAGCTGCGGCTTCTGGCCCATATCTCGGACGATAAAGCTATGCAGGAGGCCTTCCTCTCCGGAGAAGACTTCCACACGGTGACCGCGTCGAAGGTTTTCAACGTCCCGCTGGAGGAGGTCTCCCACACGCTGCGCAGCCGCGCCAAGGCGGTGAACTTCGGCATCGTGTACGGCATTTCCGCCTTCTCACTGTCACAGGACATCGGCGTGCGGCCGGCGGAGGCCAGAGAATACATGGACGCGTATCTGCGACGCTACAGCGGTGTGCGGGACTATATGCACACGATTGTGGAGCAGGCAAAGCGCGACGGCTATGTGTCCACACTCTGGGGCAGGAGGAGGGAGCTGCCGGAGCTCAGAAGTCCTAACCGCAACATGAGAGCCTTCGGCGAGCGGGTTGCGCTGAACATGCCAATCCAGGGGACCGCTGCAGACATCATCAAACTGGCGATGGTCCACGTCCATGCGAGACTGAAGCGCGAGTGCCCGGAGGCAAAGCTGGTCCTGCAGGTGCATGACGAGCTGATTGTGGAATGCCCGCAGGAGTCTTCAGATACGGTGAGAGACATTCTGAAAGAAGAAATGGAACGGGTTGCGGAGCTCTCCGTCCCCCTCAGCGTAGATGTCAAGTCCGCCGCGACCTGGGCGGAAGCCCATTGAACAGCATGGAATACTGTATCCTCACTGAACTGACGGAGGAGACGGCGCGACAGCTGGCGGTCATTGAAGAAGAGAGCTTTTCCCATCCGCTGACGAAACGGCAGATCCTATCCCTGACAGAGAGCCAGAACGCACATTATATCATAGCCAGGGACGGAGAAAAGACTGTGGGCTCCGTATGGGTCCAGACCGTGCTGGACGAGGGATATATCGGGAATGTGGCGGTCCTTCCGGCTCACCGGAGAAAAGGGATCGCCGACGGCCTGCTGCTGAGACTCTCCGAATTCGCAGGGGAGAAGCAGCTGAGCTTCCTGACGCTGGAGGTCAGAGCATCCAACCATGCGGCGATCGCCCTGTATGAGAAGAACGGGTTTTCCGTGGCCGGCCGCAGGCCAAATTATTATTCTGAGCCAAAGGAGGACGCCATCCTGATGACGTTGCGTTTTATATGAAAATCCTGGCATTTGAATCTACCTGTGACGAGACTGCTGTCGCCGTGGTAGAGGACGGCCGCAAAATCCTGAGCGATCAGATCTTCTCCCAGGCAAAGCTGCACGCGGTATACGGAGGCGTCGTTCCGGAGATCGCGTCCCGCTGCCATGTGGAATCCATCTCTCTCCTGGCGGAGCGGGCGCTGGAGAGTGCCGGAGTGACAAGGCAGGAGCTTGACGCCGTGGCGGTCTCCTATGCACCGGGACTGATCGGCGCCGTACTGGTCGGGGTGAACTTTGCCAAGGCCGTGGCCTCAACTCTCAGTATCCCGCTGATTCCGGTCCATCACATCCGCGGACACATTGCGGCGAACTATCTGGCTTATCCTGAGCTGGAGCCGCCCTTTGTCTGCCTTGCCATCTCCGGCGGCAACACGATGATCGTGGATGTGCGCGGATATACGGACATGCGTATCATGGGCGCCACCCGGGACGACGCGGCGGGGGAGTGCTTTGACAAGACGGCGCGTGTGCTGGGCCTGCCCTACCCCGGAGGGAAACCGATTGACGAACTCTCCAGGGGCGGAGATGATACAAAGTATCATTTCCCCGTCGGAACCGTGGAGGGGAGACCTTACGATATGAGCTTCTCCGGACTCAAAACGGCGGTGATCAACCTGGCGCATCATGCGGAGCAGACCGGTGAAGCGCTGGACAGAGCGGCGCTGGCGGCGTCCTTCACCAGAGCCGTGAGCGAGAGCCTGGTCCCGAGGACCATGCAGGCAGTCCGGAAATGCGGCTATACAAAGCTCGCGGTCGCCGGCGGCGTCGCTGCGAATTCCCGCATCCGGGAGGACTTTCGAAAGGCAGCGGAGCAGTCCGGAGTCTCTCTTTATATCCCGCCGATGAAGCTCTGCGGTGACAACGGAGCCATGGTCGGCGCCCAGGCTTATTATGAATATCTGGCGGGGACGAGAGCGGGCAGCGACCTGAACGCTTACGCCAGTATGGATCTCTCAAAGGGGTATGAGACATGACGGACCAGAGAGAAGAGACGGGACGGAGGGGACACAGGGAACTCCCTTACAGACTTGAGCCGGAGACAGAAGAAAAGGCCGGGGTCGGCATGAAGGAAGCCCTCCCGGACCGGGAAGAGGAGGAAAACGGCGGGAAGAGCAGCCGGAATCCAGAACAGGATGCGAAGGCGCAGATGCGCGGTCACCGGAACCGTATGCGAAAGCGCTACATTGACAGAGGACTGGACGGATTTCTGGAGGACTATGAGGTGCTGGAGCTGCTGCTGTTCTATGCGATCCCCTATAAGGATACAAAGACTACGGCAAAGCAGCTGCTTGCGCATTTCGGGAGTCTGCATGAGCTGCTGGACGCCTCTGTTCCGGAAATCGTGGAAGCGGGTGTTACGGAGAATTGCGCGATCCTCCTGAATATGATCCCGAAGCTGGGACAGCGCTATGAGAACTCCAAGGCAAAGAGCCTGACCGTGATCCGAAGCACGGCGGATGCCGGACGGGAGGCCTGCGCCTGGTTTAAAAACCGCCAGGAGGAAAGCGTGCGCATGATCTGCCTGAACGCCTCCGGGAAAATCCTGAAGAGCAGTGAGATCGCAAAGGGCGATGTCAACGCGGTACACTTCCCGATCCGTAAGATTGTGGAGACGGCTATCAACAGCAAGGCGGTTTCGGTGATTCTGTCCCACAACCACCCGGGAGGGACGCTGACGCCCTCCACAGAAGACCTGGATGCCACAGAGGCCACGGCCAAGGCGTTGGAGACCATCGGGATCCGTCTTCTGGACCATCTGATTGTCTCCGGCAGGGCTTATTGCTCCATGCGGGAAGAGGGATATCTGTGAAGCGGGAAACCCGCTGGGCAATACGGAGGAGAACCCCGCTGAGGAGAGACTTCCAAACCTGGCCGAAGCTCGTCACGTTGCCATCTTGTCACACTTTGAAACCAATATCTGCAGAGCATTCTGACAAAATGTAGCAATTATGCTAAAAAACACCCGGGGAACGGTCGAAAAGTCTGTTCAAAATGTCAATAACTCTTTTTCATGGATCTTGAGAGGACAGAGAACGACTCCGGGAAGACAGAGATGACAGGGCTGATCCGGGAGAAAAAGATCATGTCGGAGGAGGACCGATGTCGGCAAAGGAACTGAAAAACAGAATGGGAATGATCTTCCGCCTCGGGGCGATCATTCTGCTGGTCGGACTGATGGTGATCGCTGCGTTGCGAATTTTCCACTGGAATGCAGGGGGAGCGTCCAGGAGAGTTCTGACTCTCGTGAATCCCTGGAACCCGCTCTCTGAGACCGGCTACACTCCAAAACTGACAAAGGTGGAGAACGGCTTCCTGGTGGACAAGGCCTGCGCGAGAAATCTGGAAAGAATGCTCTCCGACTGCCGTGCAAGCGGAAGACAGCCGGTCCTTCTGGGAGCGTATAGAAGTGTGGACGAACAGCTCGTCCTGTATGACGAAGAAGTGCAGCGCCTGGTGGAAGCGGGGAAAAGTCCGGAAGAAGCCGAATCCGAGGCGTCAAGAAAGATCGCCCAGCCGGGGCGCAGTGAGCATGAGCTGGGGCTTTCGATCGACCTGGCTGATATTGCCTACACGGAACTGGACGAGACGCAGAGCACAACGCAGACAGCGCAGTGGATGAACGAGAACGCCTGGCGATATGGCTTTATTCTGCGCTATCCCCGGGGCGCGGAAGCAATCACAGGATATGGCTGGCACCCGTGGCACTACCGTTATGTCGGGGGAGATGCCGCGGCAAACATCTGGGCGCTCGGCATCACGCTGGAGGAATATCTGTCGATGTTCTACAGTGAAGAAGCCGCGGTGGAAGTGACTGCGGCATAAAACACAGGAGAAGTATGCACCAAACGTCAAAAGCTGAAGACTGTGACTTTCAGACACGGCACGGCAGATTATGCCCGTGTCATCATGGAGAACGCCGCTTCCGGACGATGATACAGCCCGCCGCCTGGGAGTGACTGTAATTTCAGCTTGACTATTTTGCGATTGATGTTATAATCAGCGACCGTATGCTTACGGCAGTTCGAAACCATCCTGCCGACCGGTTCTTCCGGTAAATCAAAACTAAGGAGAAAACTGAACATGAAAATCAAGAATGCACTCTATCTGAGCCAGGCCGCCATGATCGCTGCCATCTATGTGGCACTGACCTACGCGTTTGCGCCGATCTCCTTCAGCGAGATCCAGATCCGCATCGCGGAAGCGCTGACAATCCTCCCGGTGTTCACGCCGGCGGCGATTCCGGGGCTGTTTGTAGGCTGCATCCTGGGGAACACCCTGAGCGGAGCGTTGATCCCGGATATTTTTTTCGGAAGCATCGCGACGCTGGCCGGCGCCTTCTTCACGTGGAAACTGCGCAAGGCAAATCCCTTTCTGGCGCCGGTGCCGCCGATTGTGGCAAACACGGTTGTGGTTCCCTTCGTCCTCCGCTATGCCTATGAAGTCGACCTGCCGATTCCGTTCATGATGCTGACGGTGGGTGTCGGAGAGATTCTGTCCTGCGGCGTTCTGGGCATGCTGCTGTACTATGCTCTTCGCGGGCACAGCGAGAAGATCTTCAGGCTGCAGGGCAACGGATGACCTGAGAGCCAGACCACTGCCTTCCTGTACGCGAAAACGCCCGGTCCGGAAACGGATCGGGCATTTTTACGTGCAGGGCGCAGAGAGCATATACTGCAGAGGAAAAGAAAAAGCGGAGACATGAAAGCAGGCCGGACCTGAGAATCCCTTTAACAGATTCTCAAGTCCGGTCTCCTTTATCCTTTTCACGGGCTTTCAGCAGACGATCCAGATATTCGGAAGCTTTTCCCAGAATGATCCCCATAAGTCTGCCGGTGTCAAAAGCATCACGGCGAATCAGGGCCTCCGTGAGCTCGGCATAGTGAGGACGGGTCTTTTCCAGTTCTTCCGCGGAACGGAAGTGTTCCCGCATCAATCCGATGATCATCTTGCGGAAACTGTGAAACACCATGGCGTATGCTGCATTTCCGGACAGCTCAGTCAGGAAGGCATGATAGTGATAAAATGCCTCGGGCGCGTCCTCCACGCTGCAGGAGAGGATGGAAGAGAGCCTCTCGCGAAGACGCTTCGCTTTTTCTTTCGTCATATTTCTGCAGGCGAGCCGGGCGCTTTCCTGTTCCACCAACATGCGAAAGACCATCAGATCCCGGAAAAGAGAACTGTCAATCAGTGATGAGTCATAACTCATGAGGGCCGTCAGCGTATCCGGGGTTGAATGCTTGACATAGTCCGCGATGAAAGCGCCTTTTCTTGGAGCGACCCTGACAAAGCCCATCCTCTCCAGATCCAGAATGCCCTGATTGACGGATCCTCTGCTGATTCCGTACAGAGCGGCAAGCCTGCGTTCAGGCGGCAGGCGGTCTCCCGGCCTGAGCTTTCCGGATAGAATCTGTTCCTGAATCTGCGTTACGAATGAAGCGCGAAGACCGTCGTTCAATGGCCTATCCACAATCCAGCCTCCCTGCTGATGTTTTGGAAGAAAACCGTCGGAACGGATTGTACAGAAATCTGAGGAAAAAATCAAGAATGTACGATGAAGAACGGACATATTCAGAAAATATTTGTGGAATATACACAAAAACAAGTGCCAAAATTTTAACTGTTCGGAGCGGTTAACAATCTTGAAATAAAATGTACTGCCGTCTATAATGAATCTGTGGCTATACCAAAAATGAAATCAGGAGGTCGTGCATATGGCAGCATTCGATACCGTGGCCCTGAAAGCCGGGCCGTCCGGCATATCAGGATGAGGAGAAGGGAGATGAAGATGGAAAACCGTCCCAATATTCTGAAGCTGGCTACCAAGATCAGTCTTGAGAGCCTCACGTATACCGGCATCACGTACAAGGATCCCGAGTACCGGATCTTGGCGCCGATTGTGGACGACGACATGTGTTCGGTCATGATGCACATGCGTCTGGAGGCAAACCGCACGGCAGAGGAGATTGCAAAGAGGGCGAAGAAGCCTCTGGATTTCACTCTCGCCCAGCTGGAGAAGCTCCGCATCGCCGGCGTCATCCGCAGCCGGAAGGTTGACGGCAGGCTCTGCTGGTATTATCCCATCTGGGTGCCTGGGATCATGGAGGGAATTCTCTCAAACCGGGAGCAGTGTGACAGGTACCCCGATCTGGGAAAGTGCTTTGAGGAATATACCAGACTGAGAGTCGCCGTGCTGGCGCCGTTTCTAGACGTCGGAATGAATCTCATGCGCGTGATCCCGGTGCAGAGCGCCATTGAGAACAACACCAGGAAGGCCAGCTACGATGAGGTGGCGAGACTGATCGACGAGGCCTGGGCAGTCTCTGTAGGCCCCTGCTCCTGCCGGCGCTCCCGCCGCCTGATCGGCGAAGGCTGCGGACATCTCGAAGAGGATATGTGCATGTACCTCAACGACAATGCCGTAAACTACTCGGAGACCGGCTCTCACAGGCTGATCTCCAAGGAGGAGGCCTATGAGATCCTGAAGCGTGCGGAGGACAACGGACTCGTACACGAGCTGAATGTGACGCCGGGCTATGATGACAGCACGGCAATCTGCAACTGCTGCGGATGCTCCTGTTACGCGCTGCGGATTGCATCCTATTTCCGCGCGCCGGATGCCATCCGGACAAACTATATTGCGAAGGTAGACAAAGACAAATGCGTGGCCTGCGGCCAGTGTGTGGAGAACTGCCAGCTGAACGCCGTAAAGCTCGGCCAGAAGCTGTGTCCCCGGCCCACCGCTGAGCCGAGACCGAAGGAGACACCCAGAAATACTCTCTGGTCCGGGAAGCGGTACCATCCGGAGTACCGGCTTGACAGAACCAATGTGATGCCGGAGGGCACGGCACCCTGTAAGGCAGCCTGCCCGGCTCATGTCCCTGTACAGGGCTACATCCGGCTGGCGGCGGAGGGACGCTATGCCGAGGCGCTGGAACTGATCAAGAATGAGATCCCGTTCCCGGCGGTCTGCGGAAGAATCTGCAATCGAAAGTGCGAGGAAGCCTGCACCCGGGGTGAGATGGATGAACCGGTCGCCATTGATGAGATCAAAAAGTTCATCGCGGAGCAGGAACTGAATCCCGAGACCCGCTATGTCCCGAGAATGATCAATCAGACCGGAAAGCCCTTTACGGAAAAAATAGCCGTCATCGGAGCGGGTCCTGCCGGACTCAGCTGCGCGTACTATCTGGCGGCAAAGGGATACCCTGTAACCGTGTTTGAACGGGAGAAGGCCGTCGGGGGCATGCTGACGCTGGGCATTCCGTCGTTCCGGCTGGAAAAGGACGTCATAGAGGCAGAGATCGACGTACTGCGCCGGCAGGGCGTGGAATTCCGGACCGGCGTGGAAGTCGGGAGAGATCTGAGCGTTGATTCGCTGCGGGAGGAGGGCTATCGGGCCTTCTATCTGGCGATCGGCGCCTCACAGGGCGCAAGGCTCGGCATCCGGGGGGATGATCTCCCGTTTGTAAAGAGCGGTATCGACTTCCTGAAGCAGGTCAATCTCGGCGAGAAACCGGAGATCGGCGAGATGGTTGCCGTCGTCGGAGGCGGCAATGTCGCGATGGATGTGGCCAGAGCCGCAGTGCGCCTGGGCGCCGCGGTGACGGTATATTACCGGCGCAGCGAGAGCGAGATGCCAGCCGATCCGGAGGAGGTTGCGGAAGCGAAACGGGAAGGCGTCGCCTTCCGGTTCCATGTGGCGCCTTCGGAGATCCTGGAGGACGGCACCATGAAGCTGGAGCGGATGGAGTCTCTGGAGGGCAGACTGTGCGGAACGGGCGAGTATGAATCTGTCAGCTGCACGGCGATACTCTGCGCCACCGGACAGAAGGTGGACCTCTGCGGGATGAATCTGAGATGCAGTGACAAGGGGACTGTAACGGCGGATCCGATGACCTGCCAGACCTCCGTGAGAGATGTGTTTGCCGGAGGCGATGCGGTGACGGGACCGGCCTTCGTCATCGACGCCATCGCCGCAGGTAAGGAAGCGGCGGTTTCCATCCATCGGTTTGTCCACGAAGGGCAGACTCTGGATATCGGCAGAGATCACAGAGACTACAGACCCTTTGACACATTAACCGCCCAGGTGCCTGTTCAGGGCTTTGACTGCGCACCGCGGCAGAAACCTTACCATCCGGACCCCGAAGCGGCGAAATCCACATTTGACGATCTGCGCTCTCCGTTCACGGAAGAGCAGATGAAGGCAGAATGCTCGAGATGTCTGGGCTGTGGAACCGCCGTGGTAGATGAATACATGTGCGTCGGCTGCGGAATCTGTACGACCAAGTGCAAATTCGGCGCAATCAGACTGGAGAAGATCCATGACGCGGACAATCTGGAATACTTCCATACTCTCGGCAGAGTTGTGACTAACGTACCCAATATCGGGATCAATATTGTGAAAAAGCACATCGGAAAGTATCATGCATGAAATCGGGATTGTGCGTCAGATTCTCCGGACGGTGACGGAGTTTGCTGAGACCAATCAGATCCGGGACATCAGAGAGGTCGTCGTGGACTGCGGCGAACTCTCCCTGGTGATCCCGGCGTATCTGGAGCAGGTCTATCCCGCGGTTGTGAAAGACAGCATTCTCCAGAGCGCTTCCCTGCGGGTCAACACGGTACCTGGAATGGCGGAGTGCGATGAATGCGACGAGATTTTCAACGTAGTAGAGAATAAAGGCGTATGTCCCAGCTGCGGGAGCTTTGAGAAGACAGTCCTGTCGGGGCGTGACTTCAAAGTCAGGGAAATCGTGATCTCCGACGGCGTCGAAGAAGAGACATGAGAGCTGGCCCAGTCCAGCCGGATTAACTTGAAACTGATCCTGAAGAATGCATCGGAGAGACTGTTCCATCAGCATGTGCGGACTGAGGGCAATGTATCTATTCTCGGGCTGCCGACAGCAAATACGGGTGGATTCACCCCTGCTGCTCCTTCCCGCTGAGCGATGTGGAGCTGTGCATCTATCCGACTGTGCAGCCGTGACACGGGAGAGTAAGACAGGACTGCTGCAGGTTCTCCGCGTTTCCTGACAAGAATGAAAAGACCTGGTTCTCTGATCCCCAAAGGGGGGGAAGAGAACCAGGTCTTTTCAGGGAAGGAAGCTCTTGTATCAGTTTGACATCAGACGGAGTAGTTTTTCATCTGATCGATGATCAGCTTCCCAACTGTATCCGCAAAAAGAGAAAAATCACGGATCCTGACAAAATCCTGACCGTAAACCATCCGCGCCGACGGCACATTCTCGTCCTCACCGGTAAAAATACAGATGACGGAGATCCCCTCGGCCCGCAGACGCCGGACCTCATGGGCGGTATCCGTCAGCGCCCGAAGCCCGTCATAGCTGACGCCGACATCCCGCTCATCCTTCCGGATCTTTGCCACGTCCAGAGGCTTGACATCGGAGAGAACGATAAGCATCCGGTGCTCGCAGGAACTGCGGGAAATCAGATCTCCGGCGGCGCGTATGGCAAGTCCGTCTCTGTTGCAGCCCTCGGCATAGTAGTCAAAGATACTGCCGGCCTCAGCCGTGGAAGCATAGTCCCTGAACAGACGCATGACGGTAAAGCCGCTCATGGAACAGAAGCTCATGACTCTGCAGGGGACATGGCACCTCGAGAGAGCCTCGGAAATGATGTAGGCCTGGGATGAAATTGCCGCGGCTCTGGTGATCTGAGAATGGGATGCATCCAGGAGAATATCCACGCTCATATCGCCGGCGTTGGCATTTTCCGTTTTCACGAATACCTTTTCGTCGTTCAGCTTTGCGGCTCTCCAGGCAAGGACGGGGTTCACCGTGCCGGTGCCGGCTTTCACAGGGGCCGGCTGCATATGCAGCAGAATCGAATTCATGATGGCGGTGCTGAGCCTGGACACCAGCAGCATGTTCTGCCGCTCATGCCTTTTGAAATAGGCGCGGTTATTGGCAATCAGTTCCTCCTGGCGCTTCCGCTGGTGCATCTCGAAGGTGTTGTAGATCCCGTGAAGCTCGCTGATTTCACCCTTCGTATAGAAAAGATGGGTGAAGCGATGATTCCCGGTACAGAGCTGCTTTTCCAGCTGGACGACACGCTCCTGGGGATAGATGGATTTTCCGAATTTGGATTCCAGAAACTCCCGCAGCTGCGGGGCGGTCATCCTGGTGCTGAGAGAGTAGTCCCCGTTCCAGACGGGGGTATCTCCGTGATACAGGCCTTCTTCGTGGATGACAATTCTGCCGCGCTGGAGAAAGCTGTCGACCGACAGCCTTCTGAGATGAGGGAGACGGTATTTCAGCTTCCTCTTTCCGTCCCCGTACAGACCAAAGTGCTCCAGAAAGTAGGCCTCAGCCGTCCGGATAACTTCATCCGTGTTCATCCCCGAATCGAACTTCAGCTCCGTTGGGACGGGCTCAGGGCGCATCCCCTCCAGGACGGGGCGCCCCTGCAGCTCTGTCTCGAACAGCACAGGCTCGATTGCGTTCCAGAAGATCGTCTCATACAGGGCCGCGTCCCGGTATCTGTCAAGGCTGGAAAAAAGCTTCTCAAGCTTGTCGTACTCGTAGTGCCGCCTTGCGGAGCCGAAAATGATGTTCCAGTAGAGATCCACATTACCTTCGCTGTCGTAGGCTTTGAAGTCCGGCGTAAACGAATAGTCCTTCGCGCAGGTCCAGATAATGTTGTCCGCCCGCCGCTTCTGAAGATCGGTAATGCGCTCGCTCATGGCTGCAGGATGGGGGTCAGGGAGTCCCGGAAGCGAAGATGTCTTCCTTCGTGAGATCCCCGTCAATACGCGCGGCAACAATGTCTTCTATGAGCGTCCTCTCAAACGCGTCAAAGCTCTTGTTGATGATGCCGACTGTCAGGGCATCCCGCATGCTCAGTCCGTTGCGGACAAGGTTGACGGCGGCAAGAAGACCCCGCAGATCCAGCGCCTTGGTCGAAATCTCAGAGCTCTCGCACTTCCTGCGGATCTCCTCAAACAGGGCCGCAAGCTGAGAAGCGTATTCCGACCGGAGAGCGGGATACTGCTGCAGGAGGAGCTTTTCCAGGTTTTCTCCGGAGATGACAGGCATGTTGATGACCATAAACCGGGAGGCCAGCGCTTCATTCAGTTCCCGGGTTCCGGCGTATCCGTAGTTCATCGTGGCGATAAACCTGGTGGAAGGCTCGAGCCGGATCCGGCTGTAGCCGGGAACATCGATGATCCTGCGAAAGTCGAGGGTCGCGTGCAGCACTGCCAGCGACTCGTTCTTCGCCATGTTGATCTCATCCAGAATGCCGAAGCCGCCGGCCTCCGCGCAGGCGTAGATCGGCCCTTTCCGGAAGGAGACTTCCCCGTTGCGGAACGTATCCGTGCCAATCAGGCTGGAGGCATCGGTGTTCAGATAGAAGGAAATGTCCCATTCCGGCCTCCCGAATACGGCGGAGAGATTCTCTGCCAGCACATTCTTGCCGGTAGCCTTGGGACCGACGAGAAGAATGTTCTCCCCCGAGAGAATGGAGGTGATGGCAAGATTCCAGATTTCCCTGCCGTAGTATCGGAACTTCGGAGAGGGGATCCTGATCTGCTCACTCTCGGAAACAGGAAAGTCTTTGCGAAAGGCAAGGATACGGCTGATCAGTTCCTCGCTGACACCCTCCTGCCTTAAAAAATCCAGCATAGTATGCAAGCCTCCGTTTCAGCAATTTTTTCAGAGAGTTTATTACGATCTTGCTGCTTTGTCAATACATCTTATCGGTGCGTGTCAACTGATTCTTCGCTGCCGCAGTTATAGCTCCCGCAGGATCAGGTCGGTCTCACCGGGATTCAGACCGAGCTCGATCCGCTTTACCTTCGGGTGATCCCTGTAGCGCGCCCTGACTGCGTCGCGGATGACGGTTCCGCCGTGATATCCGTGGATGACCTTCAGACGGTAGACGGATGGGCCGGCGCGGCGAAGTCTGGCGTCAATCGCCGTGATTGCCTGGACCTTTGTCATGTTGTGAACATCGATTTCCTGAAAGCCGCTGACCATTTTCTGTTCCCCCACCGTGATATCCGACGCAGTCCCGGACCCAAGCATGACCTCGACCTGGCTCTGCAGAAGATATGTTATTGTAACATGAAAACGCGGATGAGGCAATAAGCCGGGGGCTTTTCTGCTGAGAACAGGATGGAAAAGAGCGCTGCATCTTGCGCTTTCCGAGACATGGGTTTAGAATGGGAGGCAAACAGGACCGCGAGCGGTAGAGACGCAAGGGCTGTGATTCATACCTGGGAGGGATACCATGACTTATCAACAACTGCTGGAAAACGTCAGAAAGACCATCCTCAACTGTAAGGCCTGCCCGGAATGCAACGGACTTGGCTGCGGAAACACCTTGCCGGGGCCCGGCTCCAAAGCCCCCGGAAACGGCGCACATGACAACTGGAACGGCTGGAAGTCCATCAAGCTGAACTTTGATACCTTTGTACAGGACGGAGAAGTTGACACCTCTTTCGAGCTGTTCGGAAGACAGTTCGCTTTTCCGCTGGTTTCCGGCCCGATCGGCTCCATGACCCAGTACAGCAGGGAAGATGTGACGGTGCCCTTTAACGATGCCATGATACAGGCCGCTGCGGAGATGGAGACCATCGACTGCTTCGGAGACGGAGTGGCAAGAGAGACGCTGCCGGGCGCCCTTGCTTCCATTGAAAAATATCAGGCTGCGGCGATCCCAATGTTCAACCCAATGCCGAACAAGACCATCCTCCGGAAGATGGAGATGTTTGAAGAGTCTGCTCTCGCCATGGGCGTTGTGGTGGACAGCGCAGGACTCAGCCACTGGAGGCACCTCGGAGAGCAGCCGGGGGCGAAGACTGTCGCGGATCTGAAGGAACTCAGAGCGCATACATCAAAGCCGCTTGTGGTCAAAGGCATCATGACGGCAAAGGGAGCGCTGCAGGCGATGGAATCCGGCGCGGACGCCATTGTCGTGTCCAACCACGGAGGTCGCGCACTTGCGGATGTGCCGGCAACGGCAGAGGTCCTGCCGGAGATCGTAAACGCGGTTCACGGAGAGATGAAGATCATTGTGGACGGCGGCATCCGCCACGGAGTCGATATTGTCAAAGCCCTCGCAATTGGCGCGGACGCGGTGCTGATCTGCCGGCCGTTTGCCACAATGTGGTTTGGCGGCGGAGTGGACGGTGTGAAGTTCTATATGGAGATGCTCCGGAAAGAACTGAAAGAGGCAATGTACATGGTCGGCGCGAGAAAAACATCGGATCTGAATCCCGATATGGTCAGGCCTGCAAAGCTCTGAAGAATTGGGTGACGCAAAACGTCTCCCCCTGTTTTGAACAGTGAAGAGAAAAAACCACTGTCAAATACAGGGGGAGACTTTTCTTACCGGAAGGGACACTTTCAGCCGCCTGCCGCGGCAGGAAACAGACAGACCAGATCCCCGTCCCTGAGCCGGGTATGCGGTCCTGTCAGTGTCCCGTTGACGGCAATGAGACAAGAGCGCAGATCCCTCTCCGTGAGAGCGGTGTCCGGCTGCCTCCGCAGAATCTCCTTCATCAGCAGCGGAGGCAGTTCCCTTGCACTATGGGCATCTGCCGTGAACTCCTTTACACCGGTGTCCAGGCGCAGCGTTCCGAAAAGCTTTACCGTCACCATCAGAGGATCCCGAGTCTCCGAAGCTTCTTCTCGGAGGGGAGACCGTCCCTGCCCCAGCCCCGCGCGTGATAGTAGGTCCTCTTCATCTGCTCGAGCGGAACCTTTGTGGCGGGATTCTTCGGATCCTGCGGGACATCCGTCAGACGCTTCGGGAGCTTGTCATTGGCGGCAGAGACGCCGAACTTCGCATTCACGGCCCGCTCTACATTATAGCTGCGCTCCCCGCAGCGAATGAATCTGCCGATGTTCATCTTCATGCCGGTGACATATTCCAGCTCATAGGGATAGGGAAGCAGGGGCAGCTTGAAGCAGGCAATCTCAGGGAATTTGTTGAGAACGCGCACTGCAGGTCCCAGAAAGGGGATAACAGCGTTCAGCGCCCGTGTGAAGAAACCATTGGGGCTGCGCAGGAGGAATCCGGGAAAGACCCCGTAGGAAGTGAAGAGGCACTGCCCGCCCATAGAGATCGACTCCATCAGGTCCTGCATGATCATGCAGAGGTCGGCTTTCCCATGGGGCGTCTGGCCGTTGACGTTGAGGCCCAGTCCCTCCAGCACCACCAGGTAGCCGCCGTTCAGGTGGCACCCCCCGCGGTTGGCTACCGCGTACCCAAGGCCCTGTCCAACTGCGCGCCGCGGCTCATAGGCTGCAAGCTCCATCCCCTTGGAATGGATTGCAAAATCCTTCCCGCCGTACTTCTCGCTCAGACGTTTGCTGCCTTCGGCGAGCTCCGCGCCGATGCCGCGGCGGTGCGCAATGTCGTCGAAGACCTGAGAGAGCATCTCCGTCTTTCCAAAGCATAGACCGTTTTCCCAAAGCCCTTTTTCATTGGCTTCCATTGCCCAGGCAATTGTGCCGGCCGTGGAAATAGTATCCATCCCGAGTTCATCCAGTTCATAATTCCAGCGGCAGATCTGTTCCAGGCCGGCATTCTCAATGTTGCCGCCCAGAAGCCCCAGCGTCTCCAGCTCCGGCCCCTTGACAGTCTTGCCGTCCACCGGAACACGGCGGGAACAGCGGATCGGACAGGAGAGGCAGCCGTTGTTTGAGAGATTCAGCTCCTCGGCCAGTTTCTCTCCGCTCACGGCCTCAAAGTCTTCAAACTGGCCTTTTGCGTAGTTGCGGGTGGAGAGAAGGCCGTGCATCTGCATGGAGCTTACCAGACCGGCGGTCCCCAGTTTCGGGAGCTGCTCACCAGTGAGGGGGTGAGAACGGATGGCCTGCACCCATCTGCGGTTGTGCGCGGCCGCCTTCTCAGGGTCCCGGATGGAGGGAACGGCATCTCCGTAAGCTACGACGGCCTTGAGATTCTTGCTCCCGAAGACTGCGCCCATGCCGGCGCGCCCGGCGGCCCGCTCTCCGCTGATCACGGAGGCGTAGCGCACCAGGTTCTCTCCTGCTGGCCCGATGGTGACCATACCGCAGCGCACGGCTTTGCCGTGCTGAGCCTTCAGTGCCTGCTCCAGCGCAGCCTGCGTTTCACTCACCTTCATGCCCCAGAGGATCTCTGCAGAGTGGAAGATAAACTCTCCGTTGCGGATCTCAACCCAGGAGGGCTTATCGCAGCGGCCTCGGATGATCAGCGCGTCCATGCCTGCCTTCTTCAGATAGTGGCCAAAGTTGCCGCCGCAGTTGGAAGAGGCGGTGATCCCGGTCAGCGGAGAGAGGGAGGAAATATCAAAGCGATTGGATGAAGGCGCACCGGTACCGGTCAGGGGCCCCGTGGCGATGACGATCAGATTATCTTCCCCGAAGGGAGTCTCCTCGCCCGTGAGATTGTCAAAAAGAATCTTGGACGCCATAGCCTTGCCGCCGATATATTTTTCCCGTGCGATATCCGTCCAGATATAGTTTGATACAGACTGAGTGCTCAGATCGAGCAACAATACCTTCCCTATATAGCCGCTGTAACCGGTCATGGCATTCCATCCTCCTGACAGTCGGTGATTGATTCCGTGTACCATCATATACCAAAAACAGAATTTTGCAAGGTGGAAATTGCTCTCTGGTCTCGTTCCTCAGCTTCCCGATTGTTTCGAGGAATTCGATCAGCCGATGATTGAATAATTTGGGAATCGGTGCTAAACTATTACAGTCCGCAGCGCTCCCAGATTGAGAGAGGGAAATGAAAATGCTGCCGGACATACCGAATGTGGAAGAGCCGGGCAGTTTCCGGATTCCTGCTGACTGAATACAGGAGAGTGAACATTATGGGCGCAGTAAAAAAAGCATATTACCGCAGTTTTCAGGCAGTGTTCAATGTTGGAGCACGCTGCCTCTACTGGAGACGTCCGATTCCGGTCTCAGGAGAGGGCGCAGTGCAGAAAATCCCTGATTTGCTGAAAAAGGAGCGGGTAAAGAAGGTCATGGTCGTGACCGGCCCTACGGTTGGAAAGAAGCTCGCCCCCAGAATCCTGAAGGAGCTGGACCGCGCCGGGATTGTCTACACCCACTATGACCAGGTGGAGGCAAATCCCTCCGTCAATACCGTCAACAGCATTCAGAAGCTCTATCTCGAACAGGGGTGTCAGGGCTTCATCGCCATAGGCGGGGGATCTCCCATGGACGCGGCGAAGGCTGCGGCTGCCCGCGTGGTGCGGCCGAAGACCGAAGTCGGGAAGATGGCGGGACTCCTGAAGGTCGGGAGAAAGATCCCGCCCTTCATCGCAGTACCGACCACAGCGGGTACCGGCTCGGAGACCACCATCGCCGCCGTGATCACCGACAGTGAGACACACCATAAGTATGCGCTGATGGACCTGCATCTGGTGCCGAAGTACGCCGTCCTGGACCCGGAGATGACCCGTGAACTCCCGCAGAAGATCACATCTACAACCGGGATGGACGCTCTGACCCATGCGGTCGAGGCATATATCTGCTGGACCTACAACACCGGCGAGAGCATCCGCCTTGCAGAAGAGGCCGTCTGTGAGATTTTCAGATATCTGGAGCGGGCGTATAACGACGGCAATGACATGGAGGCCCGCACGCAGATGCTGATCGCCGCGTATAAGGCAGGCTTTGCCTTCACGCGGGCAGGCGTCGGCAACGTCCATGCCATTGCGCATACCCTGGGGGGACTCTACAATACGCCGCACGGGCTGGCCAATGCGGTGATCCTGCCGATTGTCCTGGAAGATTACGGCAAGGCGGTGGAAGAGAAGCTGGCCCATCTTGCGGAGCTGACCGGCGTACGGTACAGCGGCACGGATGCTGAAAAAGCAGATGCGTTCATCCGGGAAATCCGCGCCATGAACAGGCGGATGAACATCCCGACCGGATTTGATT
>ODAI012683520.1_pt1 | contig 17214 bp, 7 predicted proteins | sample 1539321 | NCBI WGS metagenome assembly ODAI01 (sample SAMN02144231, study PRJEB22623) | gut metagenome | biome: sheep rumen | host: Ovis aries | place: New Zealand | reverse complement strand
GAGCCGTGGCGCGTGCTGGCTCGTTCGGGGCCGTACCTCATCACGCCGCAAATGCCCTACGAGTGTATGGGCGGCGTGCCCAACGTGTGCTTCCCCTGTGCCGCCCCGCACGACCCCGAGACAGGCCGCCTCGCCATCTACTAAGGCTGCGCCGACACCGTGACGGGGCTCTGCTTCGGCAGCATACCCGAAATCATCGAGTTCACCAAACGCACCAGCATCGTCTGAGCAACTCACGCAGCCCAGCGTCTTGCGGTTTCGCCGCAGGAAAAAATCCCAACGCATCCCTCTTGAAAGACCATTCGCTCACCCTCTTCGAAGCGCTCTTTCGCGACAACTACGAAAGGCTCTTCTTCTTTGCCTACGACCTCGTGCGCGACAGGGAGGCAGCGCACGATGTCGTAAGCGATGTCTTTGCCAATGTCTGGCAACGGCGCGATCAGCTCCAGATGCAGCACACTGTGGCCTACCTCTTCACAAGTGTCCGCAACAGAAGCATCACCCACCTGCGCCAGGCACAGCGCAGTACGGCGATTGTCGAAGAGGTGACGGCCATCACCGATGCTTACGACGACACCGACTGGATGGAGCATGAGGCACGTGTGAATGCCCTCCACCGCGAACTGGAACGAATGCCCGAGCGCGTCCGCATGGTGCTCCATGCCCGTTTCTTCGAGCAGCGGAGCAATCAGGAGGTGGCCGAGATGCTGGGCATCACCGTCGACGGCGTGAAGAAAATCGTTCAGCGGGCCTTCGCCACCCTGCGCAACAATATCCCGGAGGGTAAAAAAAAGTTAAGAGGCGTACCCCTTTCGCTCTTATTTTGTATTTATTGTTAGTATGGAAAAGAACAAAAAGAACATACACGATATGTCCGCACAAGAGGAATGGGAACTGCGCTCAGCACTCATTCGCGACAAGGTAGACGCTCCCGATGTCGACAAGGAGTGGCACAACTTCCTTTCGTCGCACCGCACCTCCGCAACTTCATACCACCGCATCACCTCCCCTCGGGGAGGTCGGGAGGGGGCTCTCGCTCCTCGCTCCTCGCTCCCCGCTCCTCGAATCTCAATAAAAACCTGGCTGTCTATAGCCGCCATGCTCGCCGTGTTGGCAGGAGGGTGGTATTGGTATCAGCATTTGCCACTCGACAATCAGCACCCGACTCCCCGTTTTACCATCGACGCACAGTATCCGGCATCCAGCACGCAAGTGGTGCTGACTTCTGCCGACGGAGCCAGGCAGATGGAAGGCGACATCAACCTCCAACCTTCAACCAGTACTCAACGAAAGAAGGCGAAGATGCTCGCGCTGACGACACCTTGCGGGCATGACTACCACCTGACACTCGCCGACGGCACGGAGGTGTGGCTCAATGCCGAAAGCCGACTGGAGTTCCCCGATGTCTTCGACAAGTCTGCACGCGAAGTACGGCTGCACGGCGAGGCTTATTTCCAGGTGGCAAAAGACGCAAAGCATCCTTTCATCGTGCAGGTTCTGCCGCAGGAGAACAGTGCTGAAGGTGCTTTCCGTACGCGGGTGTTGGGAACGCAGTTTAACATCAGGGCCTACCATCCGAAAGACATCAGCGTCACCCTCATCGAGGGTAAGGTGTGTGTAGAGGCTGCCGACGATAAGCAGGTGCTTGCACCCCATCAGCAATGGGCGATGCACAACGGCATGCAGAGCGTCAAGACCGTCGATACCTATCCCCTGACGCAGTGGAAAGAGGGATTCTTCTATTTCGACAACCAGACGCTCCTGCAGATCATGCAGCAGCTGGCCCACTGGTACAATGTCAATGTGGCTTTCGACGACCCCTCGAAAACCAAGGTCCGCCTGCATTTCGTCACCGAGCGCAACAACAGTCTCGCCGAGACCCTGCGACAGCTCAACGACCTGCATGTGGCCGACATCTCGCTTTCGCACAACGTCATCGTCGTGAAATAACCCCCATCACCCCTCTGTTCTGCGTCTTGCGGTTTCGCCTCAAGCTTCCCCTCCCTCTCCGGTATTTCCTGTGTCTTGCGGTTTCGCCGCAAGATCACCCCGTCCTTTTTTGTTAACAAACAATAAATTACAAACGGCAGATGTACCCCTCGCCCTTGTTCCTTGTATTATAGACAGACGAACCATTTGTTCCTAATGGTCGCATGGCATGAAAGTTTAATCAAAACAGCTATTAACATGATTACAAAAAAGTTTTTCTTTTCACTGCTTTGGCTCACACTACTCCCATTGGCCTTGATGGCGCAAGGGCAGAAGGTGACGCTGAAACTGCAGAAGGCCAGTCTCGCCGCTGCTTTCCGACAAGTGGAGCAGCAGTCGGGTTACTACAAAATCAACTATCCCGTGGAGTCGGTAAAAGACTACACCGTTGATGTTGACATCAAAAACGCTACGGCACCCGATGCCGTGAAGCAGATTATCAAAGGTCTGCCACTGACCTCTTCGGTCGACGGCAGGTTTATCCGCGTCGTCAACGACCAGCACTCGTCGGCTGCTGCCCACTCTGTGGTGAAGGGCCGTGTACTTGACACCGACGGCGAACCGCTCATGGGTGTCACTGTGCGCGTCTCGGGCACCGACCGTGGTGTGGTGACCGACTACGACGGCAACTACCAGATTGAAGATGTCAGTCCGTCGGAGACACTCGTATTCTCCTACATCGGAAAGAAAACGCTCGAACGCAAGGCCTCGGCAAAGAACTCGGTGTTCATCCTTGAAGACGATGCCAACGTGATGGACGATGTCGTCGTGACCGGCTACCAGCAAATATCGAAAGAGCGTGCCACCGGTTCGTTTGCCAAGGTCACGGCCGAAGATCTCAAGCAGAAGCGATTCGACAATATCTCGCAGATTCTTGAAGGACAGATAGCTGGTTTCAACACGCAGAACGGAACCATCCGAGGCACAACGACGATGAATGGTGTGGCCCAGCCGCTCTACGTCATCGACGGCTTCCCCGTGGAGAACACCCGCTACAACGAGTACGGCAACCTCAACGAGAGCATCCCGAACATCAACGTCGACGACATCGAGAGCATCACCGTGCTGAAGGATGCCGCCGCAGCAAGCATCTATGGAGCACGCGCTGCCAACGGCGTGGTGGTCATCGTCACGAAGAAGGCGAAGGGCAAGCGTACGAACGTCTCGTTCAACACATCGCTGACGTGGCATCCCTACTCGTTCAAGAAAGAACGCCTGGCATCGGCAGCCGACATCATCGACATCGAGCGCGAGTGGGCGGCCACCAATCCCAACCTGCAGGGCGAAGGGGCTTTGGAGTATGCTCAGTCGGTGGTCGACAACAAGGTGTACACCACCCAGGGCATACAGACCATTGCAAAGCGCTATGCCGGCCTGATTTCGGAAACAGAGATGAACCAGACGCTCGACCGACTGGCCGCTCAGGGCTACCGCTACTTCGACCAGGTGGCCGACCTTGCCAAGCGCGATGCTTTCTACCAGCAATATCACCTCAACGTGGGACGGGCTACGGACAACAACAACTTCACCGCCTCGCTCACCTATCGCAACAACAAGATGAACGACCGCTTCACCAACGACAACTCGTGGGCCATCGACCTGCGCGACCAGCTCGACATCACGTCGTGGCTGCGACTCGATGTCGGCTCGTATACCTATTATAAAAAGAGCAAGACGCAGACGTTCAGCGCGCTTAGTCCCGGTTTTAGCTATATGCCCTACGACAACCTGCGCAACGCCGACGGAACGGACTTTACGTCGACACAGGATTCGCGCATGAGCCTCTCCAACCTTACCATCCTCGACTACTATGGCTTGCGCAACCTCGACATCACGCCGATGGACGAACTGGGGCGCAACCAGAACGTCGGCAACGACTTCCTCAACCGTACCTACGGGAAACTCAACGTGCAGCTGCCCTACGGACTCAACTACAACGTGATGTTCCAATACGAGTATGCCTACGAGAAGACACACCAGCTCAACGAGAAAGACTCTTACTACGTGCGCAGCCTCGTCGACCAGTATGCCACCGACAATGGTGCTGGCGGAACCATCTTCAATGTTCCCGACGGACACATCCTCTTCCGCTCCAACCAGACATCGAAAGCCTATACCTTCCGTCAGCAGCTCAACTTCGACAGAACGTTTGCCGACAAGCACAACGTCGTTGCCCTCCTCGGTCATGAGGTGAGGAAGTCGGTCATCGACTACGACAACAACACGCTATACAACTACGACCCCGACATGCTCACCTTCTCGCTCGTCGACCAGAACGTGCTCAACAGCACCTACGGACTGATGGGAGGCTACGGCCTGCAGGCACGCGACTTCGCCTACCTCCGCTATGTCGACAACCGCTACATCTCTTTCTTTGCCAATGCCGCCTACACCTACGACGACAAATACATGCTCTCGGGAAGCATCCGCTGGGACCGCTCCAACCTGTGGGGTACCAGTTCGAAATACCAGAAGAAACCTATCTGGAGCGTCGGTGCCGGATGGAACATCGACCGTGAGGCATGGGTCAACGTGGCATGGGTCGACCGCCTGAAGCTGCGTGCATCGTACGGTATCGCCGGTAACGTGGCAAAAGACGCTGCACCCTATATGACAGCCTACTACTATCCCAACTACAATGTCGGCGGCACCTATGGTCAGGTGGGCAACCGCCCGAACCCGACATTGCGCTGGGAAAAGACGACAACGACGAACATCGCCCTCGACTTCGCCCTCTTCGGCAACCGCCTGAACGGTTGCATCGAATACTACAACAAGATGGGCACCGACCTGTTGGCCAACACGATGGGCGTGCCGACGGAGGGCTTCGGCTACAACACCTACCAGATTAACAACGGCAAGATGCGCAACCGCGGTTTCGAAGTGACCCTGACGGGCAATATCGTACATACCGCCGACTTCGACTTCACGGCAACGGCCACCTACGGATACAACAAGAACAAGGTGGTCTACGTCAATGTGGAGTGTCCCTTCTACATCCTCCAGCTCGACTATCCCGAGGCATACCCCATCATCGGCAATCCCTTCAACGCCATCTATGCCTATCAGTGGGCCGGACTGAGCAGCGACGGCCTGCCGCAGGTGTACGATGCCGCCGGTGAACCGACGACATACAATCCCTCCGACCTCGGTGCCATCGTCTATGCAGGCAGCACCGACCCCACCCACTTGGCTTCGCTCAACTTAGGCTTCCGCTGGAAGCAGTTCGACTGCTCGGCACTCTTCGTCTATCAGGGTGGACACAAGATGCGCAACACCGACCTCCCCATGCTCGGCACTTCCTACAACTCGGCACTCTGGAGCTATGTCACCGTGCTGAGCAACGTCAACAAGAACATCGTCAACCGTTGGCGACAGCCGGGCGACGAGGCACACACCGACATCCCGCGCATCACCTTTGCCGAGAACCCGCTCTTCAGCGATGCCTCGTACACTATCTACAGCTATGCCGACAACAACGTCATCGACGCGTCGAACCTCCGACTGGCCAACATCTCGCTCGCCTACAACCTGCCGTCGGCTTGGGCTGCCAAAGCTCATCTCTCTGCCGCACGCCTGCAGCTGAACGTGGAGAATGCCGCCACATGGGCAAAGAGCTCGTCGGCCAAATACCTCCTCGGCGGCTACAGCGCACCGAACTATGTCTTTGGCCTCTACCTTGATCTCTGATAGATGTTCTACGATTCACTATACATAATTAAAAAGATGAAAGATATGAAAACCAAGATATTCAAGAACTTCGCCAATGCCACGCTGGGCATTGCATGTTGCATGTTGGGGACTGGTCTCGTCGGCTGCGACGACTATTTGGACAATGTGCCGAAAGGACAGAAGATTCCAACGACGCTCGAAGACTTCACCGTCATGCTCGCCGACGAATACGGCAACTGCCGTGAGGATGTCTCGCAGGCCATCATCCTGCTCAACGACCGTTACGTCAGTGCCGCCAACCTGGCTTACTATGAGCTGTGGAACGCCAACTATATGTGGGACGAGAGTGCCGACCGCATCTTCATGAACAAGAGTGACGAGACAACCTATTACAACAGCTATACGGGCATCAACACGGCCAACCTGATTATCGAGAACGCTCTCTCTGCCACCAACGCCACGGAGGGCGAGCGCCTTCAGGCCATCGCTCAGGCCAAGATGTTGCGAGCCAGCAAGTATTTCACCCTAGTGAACTACTACGCCAAGCAATACAACGCTGCTACGGCTCAGCAGGACGGCGGTGTGCCGCTCATCACCAGTGCCAACGTGAATGCACCTTACACTCAGCCTTCCGTGCAGGATATCTATGACTTCATCCTCGGCGACATCGAAGGGGCGCTGCCCAACCTGCCGGATGAGCCGCAGAACGTACTGTATGCCTCGAAAGGATCGGCTCATGCCTTAGCTGCCCGCGTCTACCTGCAGATGAGCAACTACGGCGAAGCTCTGAAACATGCCGAGGCGGCGCTCACCTTCAACGACAAGCTCTTCGACTGGGTGGCCTTCTACAACGAGAACAAGACCGTGGTGACGACACCCGATGTCTACCAGAACATCACGTCGCCCATGGGACACGACTTCTGCGAGAACTACAACTTCTGCCACGGCGCATCGTCGAATGCCGGCAACGACCTGCAGCTGCGCGTCGACCGTGGCGAGCAGTTCGAGAAGGGCGATGCCGCCTTCCAGTGCCGATGGAAGATTCGCACCGTGGGCAGCGACACCTACTACAACCCGAACCTGCGCGGATTCTTCAACCGAGGAGGGATGACGACGACAGAGGTGTACCTCATCGAGGCAGAATGTCTCGCCCGGACAGGACATGTAGACCAGGCGATGACCGTGCTGAACAACGTCCGCCAGAAACGCCTCCTGCCGGCCGACTACAAGGCACTCACGGCCAACAATGCCGACGAGGCCATCGACCTGATCGCAAAGACGAAGGGCGAAGCCATGATTCTGACCATCGTCCCCTTCTGCGATGCCCGCCGACTGAACCTCGAACCGGCTCATGCCCGCACTCTGACGAAGTCCGAAAACGGACAGACGTTCAGCCTCTCGCCCACCAGTCATCTGTGGGTGATGCCCTTCCCGCAGGGGGCCGTCAGCAACAGCGGCAACGGCACCGTGACACAGAATGTTGAAAGATAAGGCCAATAGACATAAGAAAGAATGAATACAATGAAAAAACTCCTGAGTGTGGCCGCCCTGATTCTTGTGGCGGCAACCTCACAGGCACAACACTACTGTGTGAATGGCTCCGCGGAAGGCTTGCCCGACGGCATCACGCTGCAGCTCGTCCCCATGAGCCACGACCAGGAAAAACCCATTGCCGAAGCCACCGTCAGCGACGGACACTTCCGCTTCGAGGGCGACATCCCCAGCGAGATGAACGGTGTGGGAGAAGGCATCTGCGTGAGCATCACGGTGAAAGACAGCAACGGCGCTGAATACTTCATCCTGGAACCTGGCACGACGACCATCACCCTGACCGCTGTGGCCGACAGCCAGCCGACGGATGAAGTGCAGAGATATCGTTTCGACCACGTCAGTATCAGCGGATCGCCGCTGACAGACAGGCTCAACGGCTACAAGGCCCGTCGCGCACAGCTCGACCAGCTCTACACAGCCTACCACGAGCGACACAAGGATGTCGAGGAGAAACTCATCGCAGCACGCAACGCCAAAGACAACGAACTGGTCAAGGCAATACAGGCTTCCGACGAGTGGAAAGCGTTGATGGCCGACGAGAGCGAATTCTTCAAGACAGTGGAGGAAACCTACACCGCCATCATCAACGAGAACCGCGACACCTACTGGGGGCCGATGATGGCACTCTACCTGATGAGCTACTTCACGAAGGACAATAAACCGCTCTTCGACTCCTTCTCCGTAGAGGCACAGCAGAGCTGGTACGGCAAGAAGATGCGCGACGAGATTATGCCCGCCGGCGACATCGGCGAACCTGCCAAGGAACTGACCGTGCGCGACGACAGCGGTAAGACGCTGACGCTGAAAGAACTGTCGCAGGGCAAGCGCATCGTGCTCATCGACTTCTGGGCTTCGTGGTGCGGACCCTGCCGCAAGGAGATTCCCAATGTCAAGAAGCAGTATGAACTGTACAAAGACCGGGGCTTCGAGGTGGTCTCCATCAGCATCGACAAAAAGGAAGACGCATGGCGCAAGGCCTTGAAGGAGGAAAACCTGGAGTGGCCCAACTTCCGCGATACAGAGGGAGCCGCCGACCTCTACAAGGTGCGCAGCATTCCCGCCATGTTCCTCATCAATGCCGAGACACAGAGGGTCATCGCCTTCGGTGAAGATGCACGGGGAGAATCGTTGGCAGAGATCCTGGCCGACATCTTCGCCCTATAATATATAATAAGGTATAGCAACTGTTTCGCCGCACGTCATCTAAGATGTTGCGGCGAAACAGTTTTTTAATAATTATACAAGAAATATAACAGTTTGGAAGATTTTCTGCCAATTAACTATCATTTTTTATGTAAATTTCTTGGTAGTTTAAAAAAAAGTATTTATCTTTGCCGTTGATTTGAGAAGAAAAAGCCACTTCTGGCCGCTGGACAGGATTCAGGAAGTTGGCTCTTCTGCCTTCAAACAATGTGCCCGAAACAATAGTATTCACTATCAATAACAAACATTATTCACTTAAAAATTGCAGACTTATGGGAAAAAAGATTACCTCTTTTTTGGTATTTGCAGCCATGTTGTTCGCATTGCCAATGAATGCCCAGAGCGTAAAAGCCGTCAAGTCCACTAAGGGCGTGCGGCCTGCTATCTATGTACCGAAAACGGTCAAGAAGCCGCTCACAGTGATTGAAAAGAAGGAAGCCTCTGAGCCTACGATGCTTCTCACAGCCGTTGAGAAGGCACAGGCCGAGAAGGAAGCCTATGTGACCAAGATGACCGAACAGACGATTGGCCACAAGCTCGTCAAGGAGACGCGCAACCGTCTTGACTTGAGCGTCAAGAACAATCCTCTCAAGAAAAATGTTATCCGCCGTGCCGGTGAGGTGGTCGATGCCAACGGTATCATCACATCACCCGCCGAAGGCACCGAGATTCACTATACCCGTAGCGGTGTAGGACTCTCATGGAACGATGGCACCAGTGCATACGATCAGGTAGAAGCTACTGGCGATCTGCTCATGGTCGAGTGTGAGGACGGCACGGTCTATATTAAGGATGTCATCTCGCAGTTCAAGCCCGGCACATACGTGAAGGGTACGAAGGAAGGCAATACCATCACAATCCCAACCGGACAGGTGATCTACTACAATAGCAATTATAGCCTTTCCTACTTCCTTGCATGGGGCGACACTGATGGAGCCGGTGACTATACTTACGATTCGACTGCCGACGCCATTACCTTCACCATTGATGGTGACGTCATCTCATTGAACGGGTCAAGCATCGATCGCGTCATTGCTCCGTTCTACACCTACCAGGGAAATACGTATTGCGCATCGGCTGAGTTCAATACGGTATGGACCCTCAATGAGGAATGGGAACCGCTGGTTATCAACGAAGAACTTGTCACTCTCCCTGCCGGCGTCGAGGCTGAACAGTGGTTTGCCACTGGTGCTGATCATGCAGGTGCAGCATTCAACCGCAGTGCTCAAGTTGCATTCGATGGCACTGATGTCTATGTGTCTGGCTTGTTCAGCAACTTCCCCAATGCATTTATCAAGGGTACGCTTGAAGGAACAAAGGTGACCTTCAAAGGCTTGCAGTTTATCGGAACTTACAGTAGTACATATAATATGTATGCCGTAGGTGTAAACAGCAGCAATGATATGGACAATTTCACCATGACCTACGATGAAGAAGCCCAAACGCTTACTTCCGACATGGGAATCGTGGCTAATGCTGCCACCGACAGACTCTACTATCTGGAGTGGATTGACAACGTAACGCTCAATGGTGGACCTTACGAGGAGCCGACCATCGTGACGGGCGATCCTGTTGAGGTGCCTTACACCAACGACTTCGCCGATGATGCCGCCTTCGCACAGTTTGGTGTCTACGATGCCAACATGGACGCCAACACCTGGGCCCTGTACAGTGGTGCCGCACGCTATCTGTATAGCTCTACAAACAATGCCGACGACTGGCTCGTATCGCCCCCCATCAAGCTGTTGGCTGGCCAGAAGTATCGCTTCGCCATTGACACATGGGCACAGAGCGCTACTTATCCTGAGCGCGTCGAGGTGCTGATGGGCACTGAGGCCAAGGCTTCTGCCTTCACCACACAGGTGATTGAGCCCACGGATGTGAACTACGCATCTACTGCTCCGAAGACCCTTGAGAATGCAAACGTCGAGGTAGAGGAAGACGGCTACTACTACTTCGCTGTCCACGCTATCTCTGACGCTGACAAATGGGCTCTCTTCGTTGACAACTTTGTCGTAGAGGCTGGCGCCGGGGCTAATGCTCCCGCAGCTGTCACCAACCTCGCTGCTACCCCTTATGACGAAACGATAGGTGCTACCATCACCTTCACTGCTCCGACAATGACCGTCAGCGGTACTGAACTGGCAGGAAGCGCCATGACCATCGAGCTGCAGCGCGATGGCACCGTCATCAACACCTTCGAGGGCGTCACTCCGGGACAGGAGCTGAGCTACGAAGATGCCGACGAAACACTCACCGTAGGCAACCACACCTACACCGTCATCCCCTCTAACGAGGAAGGTGCAGGCGAAAAGGCTGAGATCACCGTGTTCCTCTCGCAGACACTCAACATCCCGTTCACCATCGACATGACTGCCCAGGAGTCGTTTGTCGGCTTCAACGTCGTTGATAACAATGCCGACGGCACCACATGGAAGTGGAGCGACAGCTACAACTGCATCATGTACGGCTACAACTACAGCAACGCCGCCGACGACTACCTCATCTCGTCGCCCATCCGCATGGAGGCTGGCAAGAACTACAAGGTGGTGATTGTGGCAAGCTGCTATGGTGAGAACTATCCCGAGAGATTCGAGGTGCTCCTTGGCAACGACGCTACCGTAGCTGCCATGACAACAACCGTCATGGAACCCACAGACGTAGCAACCAACGTTGACACAGAGTATGAGGCTGAGTTCACTGCTCCTGCCGACGGCAAGTTCTATCTGGCCATCCACGCTATCAGTGACGCCAACCAGTGGAACCTCTACGTCAAGAGCTTCGCTGTTGAGTTCGGACTGGTTGACACCGACATCGACGCTGTGACCGACTTCACCGTCACTCCGGGCGAGCAGGGTGCCCTGAGCGCTACTGTCAGCTTCACTGCACCGACGAAGAACATCGGTGGTGCCGACCTGACTGAGAATATCGCAGCCATCGAGATTCTGCGCGATGGGGAGACCATCCAGACCTTCAACGATGTTGCTCCTGGCACCGACGTGACCTTCAACGACGCCGACGAGGCGCTGACCAACGGCAACCACACCTATCAGGTCATCCCGTACAACGCTGAGGGCAAGGCCGGACGCAAGAGCGACAAGGTGTCCGTATTCATCGGCGTCGACGCTCCGCAGCCCGTTCCCAGCCTGGCAACCATCGACGGTGGCGACTACATCGTCTTCTCGTGGGAGCCTGTTGCTGAAGAGGGTGTCAATGGCGGATACGTCAATACCGAAAAGGTGGGCTACTCTATCTGGACAATGGCTCTGTTCGACTTCATGGGTATGTTCACTTACTGGGATGTCGACGAGCAGCTCGACTCTGTGGTCGGCAAGACCAAGACCGTTGTTGACTTCGATACCGAGGCTGGCGACGTGCAGGAGCTCAAGCCCTTCGCCATCATCCCGGCTACCGAGGCTGGCGAGGCTGAGTACACCACGACACAGATGTTCGTAGGCCCGGCTTACGACGGACTGGAGGAACACTTCGCAGGTGGCAAGATCGCTTACAACACATGGACATTCTCGACAACCGACACGGACAGCGAGGATACTGGTGCTTACTTCAATGAGGATTCGTCCGACGGCGACGGCTACTCTATCCTCCTCTTCGTCGAGAACGCTGGCAACACTCTGGATCTCACACCGGGTAAGGTGAAGATTCCTGAGGGAGCAACCAACCCCGTCCTGCTGTTCGACTATCAGAATCCTGACGCAGCCAACAGCCTGCAGGTGAACATCGAGATGCCCGACGGCTCGGTCGATGAGATCGCACTGAACGGCTCTGGCGAAGGCTGGCAGCCCGCTAAGATCAACCTGATGAAGTACGCCAGCCAGCGCTACATCATCATCCGCTTCGTAGGCAACTTCGTCAACGCAGGCAATATCGCTCTTGACAACATCTTGGTTTACGACCAGCTCGAGTACAACCTCGTGGCTGACATCACAGCTCCGAAGAGCCTCGTGCTCGGTAAGGAGGCTCCTGTGAAGATCTCGCTCCGCAACATGGGCGCTAACGCAGCCGACGGCTACACCGTGAAGCTGTTCGCCAACGACGAGGAGATTGAGATGGCCGACGCGGAGTTCGCTACCATCGAGTCGCTCGCTAATGCTGAGTTCGACGCTACGTTCCCGACAACCGTCTTCGACGAGGCCGGCACCGTGACGCTCCGCGCTGAGGTAGAGTACGACCTCGACCTCGATGAGGACGACAACGTGGCCGAGGCCACCATCGAGGTGACCGCTCCTACAGTGGCCGCTCCGCTCACACTCACTGCTACTGCCAACGGCACAAAGGCCGACCTCGAGTGGACTGTTAATGATGAAGGCGCTGCAGAGGAAGTGACCGAGGACTTCGAGTCGTACGAGGCATTCTCCATCGAGGGTTGGGGCGAGTGGACAACCGCTTGCAACACCGGTGGTGTGACTGGTGGCATCTGGAACAACTACACCCATCCGCACGCGGGCGAGTCGTTCGCTTACATCGTTACCAACTGGGCTTCTGTTGAAATCGCTTCTTCGGAAGGCTTTGAGCTGCCGCACTCTGGCGACCAGGCTCTCTCGAATGTCTATGCTTACGAGGGAGAGACCTTCCTGACCAACGACAACTGGCTCATCTCGCCTGCTCTGCCGGGCATCGCTCAGACCATCAAGTTCTGGGCTAAGAGCTGCACCGACGAGTACGGCGGTCTGGAGACCTACGAGGTGCTCTACTCTACCACCGACACCGAGACTGCAAGCTTCACGAAGGTGGCCGATGTTGAGGCTCCGTTAGAGTGGACTGAGTTCACTGCCGACCTGCCCGAGGGATCGAAGTACTTCGCTATCCGCAACACCACCAACGGCGAATTCGCATTCGTCGGAATGCTCGACGACATCACCTACATGACAGGTGCTTCTTCTTGCGACGCCTTCAACATCTACGTTGACGAGGTGCTCGTAGGCTCTGTCGAGGGTGGCGTGCTGACCTTCACCACCGACGTGCTGCCCGCTGGCGAGCATAAGGTGTCTGTGACAGCCGTCTACGGCGATGTTGAGTCGCTCCCAGTCGACGCTACCGTCACCATCGAGGTGGCTACAGCTATCGAGGAGGTCATCAATGCCGAAAGCCTGCAGAACGTCTTCCGCTTCAATGGTGTGAAGGTTCGCTCGAATGCTGAGACAACGAAGGATCTCCAGAAGGGTGCTTACATCATCAACAACAAGAAGGTTGTCGTGAAGTAACCATGTGGAGAGAATAAGTAACTCCCAAACCTAAACGTGAGGATGCGTGTCGTCTGAAGGCGCGCATCCTCTTTTCCCGTCTTTATCTCAATATCCCCAGTAAGTTTCAACTTATCATCCAAAAAGAAGAAAGAAGAATGAACAAACAACTTCTGCCCATGGCAATGATGCTCCTCCTGACCGCTGGACAGGCTGAGGCAGCACCACGCACGAAGGCACAGATACAGCAACTGGCCCAACAGGCTCTCAACAGCAAGGCCATCAGGCTGCAGACGCCAAAGAAAAACACAACACTAAGCGAACTTAAGGCTACAGACACCTACACCGTCCTCGGATACGAAGAGGGCGGCTATGCCATCGTTTCGAACGACGACCTGCTGCCCGAGGTGTTAGGCATGTCGGCATCAAAGTTTAAGGAGAACAACAACCCCAACTTCGAGTGGTGGCTCACAATGGTGGACGAGGCCGCGCAGCATGTGGTGCACAACGGCATCCTCCATGCCACTCCGAAACCAGGCGAGCTGGGATTCGAAGAGAACGTCGGACCGCTGCTCACCACGAAGTGGGACCAGGAAGAACCATACAACAACTACTGTCCCGGCTCGGGATGGAGCAAGTGTCTCACAGGCTGCGTCGCAACAGCCATGGCCCAGGTGCTCAACTACCACAAAATGCCCGAACACGGCATCGGCACACGCACCATCTATTACGAAGATCAAGCCGTGACAGCCAATTTCGGTGAGCATTACTACGACTGGGACAACATGCTCGACATCTACTCCTACGGCAGTTACAACGATGCACAGGCCGACGCTGTGGCAACGCTCATGCGCGACTGCGGCGTGGCTGCCAACATGCAGTATGGCACATCGGCTGAGGGTGGCAGCGGCGCCTATTCGCAGGATGCGGCCGAGGGACTGCGCATCTACTTCGGACTGGAGGAGGCGCAGTGCATGGAGCGCGACTATTACACCGACCAGCAATGGATGGACATGGTCTACAAAGAGATCTCAGAGAACGGGCCCATCTACTATGGCGGCTCCGACATGCGACCCTCCGTATGGGGCGGCCATGCCTTCGTACTCGACGGCTACAACGCCCAAGGCCTGGTCTACGTCAACTGGGGATGGAGCGGCGACGACGACGGACCCTACGACATCTCGCTGCTCAACCCGTCGTACTACCAGTTCGACTCGCAGCAGGACATGATCATCGGACTGCAGCACGAGGATCCCGTACAGGTGGTCGACAAGGAGATTGCTCTTGCCGAAGCCGGTACACTGGCCCAGGTTGTTGAGGAACAGACAGCTGACGAAAACATCATGATAGGCCAGCTGAAGGTGTCGGGCAACATCAACAGCGACGACCTGCGCTACATCCGCGAACAGGCGGGCTGCGACGTCCTGGGCGAGAACACCAAGGGACGCCTCACCGTGCTCGACCTCTCGGAGGCTCGCTTCGTTGAGGGCGGCGCCCCCTATCTCACCATGGGCAACGCCAACCTCGTCACCGGCAACGACATCCTGCCCGAACGTGCCTTCTACGGATGCAAGAAGCTCAAGACGGTGCGCCTGCCCAAGGGACTTCATGAATTCGGCAGAGGAGCCTTCGCCCTCTGCTCGCAGCTCTCCGAGCTCGACTTCACTCCCGCCGAGGATGTCGACTTCGTGATGGACGGCAACTATATCTGGAGCACCGACCACACTGAGCTCATCGCCATCCTGCCCATGCAGAAGGGCGACATCGAACTGCCGCACGAAGTGACGACCATCGGCGACTATGCGCTCTCGGGCTGCGCCAACATTTCAAAAGTGTATACCCCCGCCTCTGTCACCACCATCGGCCGCGAGGCCATGCACGGATGCTCGTCGCTCGGCGAGATACGCGTCTTCGGTAAGGAGATTCCCACACTTGCCGGACCCGGTGTGTTCGACGGCGTATCGAAGACCAACTGCACGCTCTACGTGCGCAGCGGCATGAAGACAAAGTATTCGAAGCTGGCACAGTGGCGCGACTTCGTTGACAACGGACGCGACAACATCGTGGAGTTCGGCACAACCATCAAGGCACGCAATGCAGCCCGCGAATACGGTCAGGACAACCCCGTGCTGGGCTATCAGATAAAGGGCGACCACGTCACCGGAACGCCGGTCATCACCTGTGAGGCCGACCGCCACTCGCCTGCCGGACGCTACGTCATCCATATCGAGGCCGGCACCATCGACAATGAGGCCGTCGACTTCGAGGACGGCTACCTCGTGGTGAAGAAGGCCACGCTGACGGCTACGGTGCAGAACGCTGAACGCGAGCAGTATCAGGAGAATCCGGAGTTTGAGATCAGCTATCGCGGGTTCCGCAACGGCGACAAGGCCGACTGCCTCGATGTACCGCCCGTGGTGACGACAGAAGCCACACCGGAAAGCGAAGTGGGTGAATATGTGCTGACCCTGACGGGTGGCGAGGACGACTGCTACGAGTTCTCGTTCGTCGACGGTGTGCTGACCGTCACGGAGAGTACCGTGCCGCCCATCCCGACAGCCATCTCTGCCGTCGCTATCGACGAGCTGTTCGGAACGGCTGAGGTGTTCGACCTGCAGGGACGACGCGTCAACACGACGAACAATCTGCCCGCCGGCATCTACGTCGTCAACGGACGGAAGATTGTTGTTCGCTAACCGTAACAACCAACGAGCAACAACCCCACAACTTTAACTTTCAAGAAAAGCCGCAGACGCCCAAGTCGTTTGCGGCTTTTTCTGACAACTTCTACACTTCCCGTCCCCGTTCCGTGTCAGATTGTCAGTCGTCTGACAGATTTCCCGTCATCATTGCCATGCTGGCATACGATTTGCTAATGCTTTTTAGCGATAGGAGGATTAACTGTCGGAAAGAAAGTATTAACAAAAAAAGATAAAACAATGGCAAAAGTAATTGGAATTGACTTAGGAACTACCAACAGCTGCGTAGCCGTATTCGAAGGCAACGAGCCGGTAGTAATCGCTAACAGCGAAGGTAAGCGCACCACGCCTTCTGTGGTGGGCTTCGTGAAAGACGGCGAGCGCAAGGTGGGCGACCCCGCCAAGCGTCAGGCCATCACCAACCCGAAGAACACGGTCTACTCGATCAAGCGCTTCATGGGTGAGAACTGGCAACAGACGGAGAAGGAAATCTCGCGCGTACCTTATACGGTTACGAACGAGAATGGTTATCCCCGCGTTGACATCGACGGACGCAAGTACACGCCGCAGGAAATCTCGGCTATGGTGCTGCAGAAGATGAAAAAGACCGCCGAAGACTATCTGGGCGAAGAGGTGAAGGAAGCTGTCATCACCGTGCCGGCCTACTTCTCTGACTCGCAGCGTCAGGCTACCAAGGAGGCCGGACAGATTGCTGGCCTCGAGGTGAAGCGTATCGTCAACGAACCGACGGCTGCCGCTCTGGCATACGGTGTTGACAAGGCTAACAAAGACATGAAGATTGCCGTCTTCGACCTCGGTGGCGGTACGTTCGATATCTCCATTCTGGAATTCGGCGGCGGTGTCTTCGAAGTGCTCTCCACCAATGGCGACACCCATCT
>ODAI011158532.1_pt1 | contig 17217 bp, 8 predicted proteins | sample 1539321 | NCBI WGS metagenome assembly ODAI01 (sample SAMN02144231, study PRJEB22623) | gut metagenome | biome: sheep rumen | host: Ovis aries | place: New Zealand | reverse complement strand
GGCATCCGGCCACTGGGCGCAAATTTTCGCAAGTGCTAGATCACCTTTGCTGAGCTTAGTGCCTCCACTGTTAACGTTATTGAAAATCTCGACAACAACATCTATTGTCTTATCTTCTCCGACAACACGCTGAACATGAAGATCTGTCTTTTTAATGTTATCAAGCTTATTCAACTTATCTATGTTTTTGATATAGAAAAGCTGTGTTTCCTGGTCCGGCGCTGAAGAAACAAAATTACCAGCGCCTTTCTTCATTAATTCTGTAACATTGATCCAATTACGATCATCCTTCATTTTCATTGGAAGATAAAACTCAAATATCTCATCCTCCAAGTGAAAATATAGTCCAGTGAACGCGTTTGCATTGCCCTCAAAAAAGTCCGGCGCTTTGCCCTTTATAATCCCGTAAAGAGTTGTTATCCTTTGTTGCCCATCAAGAATAAGATCGACGTTACCATAAGCCTGACCTGCAATGTCGCCGTTTCTCATGATGTTCTTATCAATCGGTGTAACCCATGTTAATAACCCTCCGATTGGATATCCTCGATACAAAGAATTCATGAGTTTTCGGACCTGATCACGGTTCCACACATATCCTCGCTGAAATTCCGGTAAGGCATAATTTCCTAATTCTATTTGACTCAGAATTGTCTCGATGTTCATGCTCTATCTCCTGCAAACCTCAAACTAATCATCAAACCCAAAATCCGTAACTTTCAGCGTCCGGCAATTCTCCGACACAGTTCTGACCGTCCCACTCGGAATTCCATTCGAAGCAATTACTTCGACTTCAAGCTTTAGTTCTACATCTGCGCCGTCTACAGACATCAAATGCTGAATAATCTCCTGGACATAGGTATTAACATCCTTGTTTATTCGAACATTATCAAGCTTTGCACTCATATAAAAATGCGTATTGATTGGCTTTTCGTTTTCATCAGATCCTGAGCCGCCGCCTCCAGAACCATCTGAACCATTTCCTCCATCACCACCATTACCACCCGGAATTTTAGATCCTCCTCCGTTGCCACCTTGTCCGCCAGAAGTGTCACCTCCCTGTTCCTGCTCCTGTACGAGCTGTTTCATAGCAACATTGGTCTTCACGAGTAGATCAGATGTGTTTATGCCAAGGACCGGCTTATTGAATTTCAAATCGATGTATCGATCATTAGAGTATCCCGCCGCCAACGCAAAGAACTCCGTGGAAGGCAGTCCGTTCCGAATCGCATCTTCCAGAACACTATAATTTGCAAGCCTAGGTAGATAGCAGTATGTGCTGAGATATTCCCACAACTTCTTTATAGAGATGTCATTACTGTCTTTCCAAAGCAAATCATCCAGACTCATCTGCAACAATGCCGGAGCCCATTTTGTAATAACCTGCTCCTCTTGGATCATCTTTTTTGCCGCTTTAGCAACTATAGAATCCGTTCCGCCATTAATGCTGCTGACTTCCCACTGGATTTCTCTCATATCGCCATACTGGTCGATATACGGCACAATCAGCCAACTGTAGGTCTCTTTCAATCGCAACTCGACAGTATCATTGCTACGGTTCAAATTACCCTGCGCCTCACGGCTCTGATTTCCATCAAGATTTAATTCTTCAGCATCGGTAATGATCGATTGCCATGCGATCAGGCGCTTCACCTCTGTCTGTAATGACATCAAAGTATCACGATCAGGGGCTACGAACGCCAGCATATTTCGGTAAACCCTGGGGGTTGTACCGCGAGTATTCAAAATATTCTCAACTGCGGCCAATGCAGCTGGATCTTTAGCAGTTCGTTTATATGTATCTTTTGTCCTGAGGATTACCAGCCGAACAGCCTGTTCATCCGGAACATCTAAAGAAGACGCCGGGCAAACATGCAGACCAGCAAATGGTGATTCTTTCCTCAATTTTTTCAATCTGGATTCTATTTCTGCCTCTACGTCCGCAGCTGATACCTGAGATGCCCTGTCCTCTGCTGTTTTACGGAGTGTAGGTCTGGTGTCGTACCAATACCGATTCCCATTCATGTTGTTATACAGGTAGGATAGGGAACCGTGTAAAGTATTCAGAGCGTCATTAAAATCTGCAATGTTTTCACCCGGTTGGACCACGCCTAAACGAATACGGGAAGCCTCCAGACCACGAACAGCCTGATCCCTTGTTGTCGGAGCGCTGCCTAACATGACAGTACGGGCAACACGTCGCGCAGCCAGTTTCTGGCCATAGCGCGGATTCGCTTTATCTTTCTGATAGGGAATAGAATCTTTGCCGTCGACTTCACGATCAATGATACTGTTCCATGTATCCGGCAGATGACGGACCAATTCATCCTTTACGTTCGGCATATCAAGCGGAATCGAACCAGGCATGATCATTGCACTGGCATCATTTGCCATCCATAATTCATGGATGACCGCTGCCATCAAGCGCAGTACACCACGTGTTCTCTGGAATCGTTCCAATGTTGCCCAATCTTCATAAAGGCGGTCAAAGACCTCCGGATGGATCGGATAGCAGGAAATCATGCGATTCCGGTAGTCAACTTCCTTTACGTCAAACGGGAAGTCAGCCGCATTTTCTTGATACATGTTACTAAAGGCAGTGCAAACGTTATCCCTCTCCTCTGGATTTTTGCAATCCAAGAACAGTCTTCTGCGCACGACTTCAAAGCCTTCATTTGCAGCGACCGGTTTCCAGATGGATTCCATACGGCCAAATGTATGCTCAATGGTCTCGAGCGCTGTCTTGCCCGCTTCGCCACCAATTTCAATATCAGATTCCGGGATAGACGCCACTACTATACTGTTCTTGCTGGCACGAGCAGCTTCTGTTATCTCCTGTATAAATGTAATAAAGTTGTCATAAGACCCTGCAGGCAGACCATCAACGCCATAGATCTTCTTGGCATAAGCAACCAGCTCGTCCATCAGGATAAGGCATGGTCCACACTCGTTAAGAAGCGTCTTGAGGTTCTCAGAACCAGGGGATACACCCTTGCGGTCAGCTTCGCGAATAACGGCGTACAGATCCGGTCTTCCGGCAGAAGTGACCAGCTGATAAGCCATCTCGCCCCATATAGTATTCACTGTATAGCCAGGAAGGTTCGCAGGATTCTTTTTTCTGGTAGGATCCATAGCAGTTCCGACCAGGACAGCCACATTGGCTCTAGGCAGCTTATCAATACCGGCACGCTCGAGAATGGGTCTAAGCACTGGAATACGGTCAAGAGTTACCCCTCCACGTACTATGTGATATAAAGCCAACATGCTATGCGTCTTGCCACCGCCAAAAGCAGTCTTCAACTGAATGACCGGTTCACCGCCTTTGCCGGAAATACGCTGTAATGATTCGGTCAGCAAACCTGCCATGCCTTCTGTAATATAAGTACGGTTGAAGAACTCTACCGGGTCACGGTATTCTATAGCGCCTTCTCCTCGGGAAACCTGGGCCAGATCCGCAGCAAATTCAGCTGCACGATAACGACCTTCCGCCACATCCGGATGGGGCTGCATTACAGTTCGCCAGCTCGGAAGATTCTTTCCAACATGGTGTTGTAACACTCCGGCAGCATCTTTTTTTACCTGCTTTGGCTCTACACTTTTAGTCACAGAGACAGAACCATCCGCAGAACCATATCTCACAATACGATACAGTGATCTGATTTCCTCAGTTACTTCAGTATCGCCAAAAGCCTCACTGAGCAGAGCCATTGTATCTAAAGCTCTTTCTGCATATCTGTCTTCCAGATCCCGCTGTCCGATATGTGCCGTATCGTTACGGACACCCATCAATTCCTTCGACCACGTTCTATAGTCAATAGATAGCTTCGCTCTGAATACATCTCCCCATTTCCAATCTATCAGACGAAGGCAGGTAGCTATATCCATAGAATCTATAAGATATCCATAATCTCCATTATCAGGGAGGTCTCTCCCCTTATCTCCTAAAGTAGTCAGAACCTCATACCACCAATCATCGTGGTAAACGCGATTCAATTCCCGGCCAATATATCCAGCCATGATTGGGTGAAGAATACGAAATCCTTTCTGAACCAGTTCATAATTCTCCTGCATGACTAACCTCCTTGATATCAGAACTGTCTTCCTGTGATTCTAGCTCCTTAATATACTCTATTACACCTGTCCAGATGATCTGCAATGCATCGTGTACATTCATATTCGTGCCATCCGCGTTGATGACTTTCTTATACTGGCTAAAAAAAGATACTCCACAGCCCATTCCCGTAATTGGTCTATCCCAATCATCCATATCAGCTTGAAACTGCTCTTCCAAAAGCTCCGGCAAGACCCTTTTTAATTCATTGATGAACCCCCGGCGCGTGGTCTGGGGCGCATCCTCTTTACGTTTTCGGAAAACAACACCGACACGAACTGTTTCATAACGATCATTTGGCTTTTCTGTTCGAACAGGCAATACTGCTGTAATATAGAAGCCTGACTGTATCAGTGCATCAAGTAAATTCTCCCATGCGGATAAGCTCCCCTCTTCTGAAGCTTCCGCAGTCATTGCCAGCTCATCTGCCTTCCCGAACTCAAAGAAAATGACCGATGGGTGATTTGCAGAAGTCCCTTTAGCAAAGTTCCTGCAAAGCCTGCGTATCCCTTCTTCATAAGCTTCCTTTGCTGCCTTACCGTCACCCCCGTAATGCTCTGGGATAGCCGTCAGTTCCTCTTTTGATGTAACAACCTTTTCAAATAGATTCGGATAAACATCTTTCAAGCATCGTCGCATCCAGATATAGAAATAATCCGAAAGATCCGCATAGCCCACGTTTGCATAATATGGCAACTCGGTAAACAGGATGGAGTTCTTCGGAAAATCAATCCGTGTTCCATCGCCCTGAATTACGGTGGCAGAAGTTTTATACGGCAGATGTCTCACAGCCTTCACAACATCCTGCAGCATCGTATCAAAGTTACCTGTAACCGAAGAGAACGGATTTCCTTCCGCAAATACCCATGTCATAGGAATTGCCTGCCTCGTAAAGGCTGCACGAAGATTCCCTTTCCTATTATCCCAAGTACATATCTCTGACTGGTAATTTGATAGCTTATCTACGACAAACGCAAGATATACGCAAATAGCTTCACTGTAAGCCATCGCTCCAGAGCCGCCTTCTCTTAAGGGTATATGGTCATCCGGAAATCCAGCTCGTTTTGCGTCCAGATAAATTTTTTCTTTGATTTCACTAATCAGGTCGCAAAGCGTTGTCAAGAGCGCAAGCTGTCGGGGCAAGTAGAGATCAACATATTTCTTCATTCCAAAAAGCGGTGGACTGAACCATCTGGTATTTTTAGGAAGCTCACCAAGAGGAACATCAAAAGAGACTTTTATCTCCGCTGCATTCAGCTGTTCCTCTGTGGGAGAAATATATTCTCTGCCATCAGGTCCCTCATAACCAATCGCCATCATCTGGGCTCCAAGCTGATTCTTACCTCCCATGCTTTTAACATACGTATCGGTAGTAATCTCTCCACAGGAAGGGCATTGGAACTTAGCTCCACTGTTGCCGATTTTATTTCCCTGCTTAGAAGATGTTGGAACCCCTTTTATAACACGAAAGGACATATTTTTCCCATCAACCGCCGGCTGAGCATAGAACTCATTGCTATTTGACTTTGAAAGCACATAGCTACTCGCCAGAGGTATCTTACATCCACAGGCAGGATTCGGGCATGTGACTGTCCGTGTCCAGATCCATGCATATACTTTCTTGTTATCACTGTTAGGTGCAACGGAATCGGGGTATATTCTGCCTAGCCGCTTTGCCAGTTCCTTACGAATAGCCTTACCATAGCAGCATATATCCTCAGCCAAGCCTTCAACTCCAGTGTATATTCGATTCTCAGCTTCCTCTGATATCGCAGGTCTATCCGCGAATCTTGCAGGTATTTCTACCAAAGCTTTTGTCAACATTGTTGCGACTGCATTTAAGTCACCCGCGACAACCGGATTTTCGGCTTTAATTGCGGCTAGTGCCAACCCACCAAAGCCAGAAAAAGGATCTACTACCGTCACTTTATCTTCATTAGATAGCCCTTCCTGCTCGCCTAATAGGGCCATCAATAGTTTTTCTGACGAATCGATTGGCGTTCGATTCCACCATAGATGCATATTTCCTGGGTGCCCCTTTTTGACTCGATCAGCCATTGCTGACTGATTTATTTCTCGTAACGTTAGCGTACCCTTTGTTTTTAATTTCATTTAGAACGATTCCTCCATCAGCTATTCGGATCCAATAAACCTATAGAAAACAGATCCAGTTGTTCCGGAGTCTCTCTCTTCATCATAGCTGCACGCGACTGGATATCCGGCCATGCTACGACCAATGCATTGTAACCAAATGCTTCTGTCGACCATTTTTTCTGTTCTGCTATTGTATATAGCCGATAAGCCAAATCCTTTGCTCTTTCTGCATTTGAGCCAAGCATCATGAAAATTGCCTTAGCACAAGCCTCGACACCACCGGTTGCCATAGCCTTCGTTAACTGTTGTGTCAGCATCCAAATACAAGTTTCGTTATTATCTATCTTTTCAGGTAGTTCGGTTCTCTCAATAAGGTGGACAGTTCCTGCTTTTGCGTAAACAACATCATGAGAAGAAAGAGCTGCGACAGAAGTCCCTTTAGCGCGAGCCAAGATGTCAGCATCACCGAACTTGATATTATTGAATGCATTCTGTGTATAAAGTTCTATACAGAAACGGCTCATGGCATCAAGATCACCCACCTGTTCATTAAAATACAAATCAATTTCTTCATTTATAATGTGTAATGCACTCCGAACGTTCATAGGAGTTCCATCCGCTTCCAAAACTTTACGGTAGCGAGAAAAGACTCCCATGCCGGGTCCAATTGCAGATTGGGCAAGATCAACTGGAGCAATATTACTTTCTTGCAATTTTTTGAGAGCTGGACGCAGTTCTCGACGAAGTAAATTAATTAGACTTCGTCGTGTAATTTGCGCAACGTCATCTGAACGCTTTCGGCATACAAGAACTATTGATGATGCCAATGCATTCGCTCCTTGTGAAATAGATCTAGATGAGCATTCTGTCTTTATCGGCCATGTTCCTGTAATAGTAAAACCAGCATTAATAATTGCAGTCAACATGGTTTCCCAACCAGTTGAAGCAACTTTCTGTTTATTGATTTCACCATCATTCTCAGTTTGCTTATATGCGTAATAAATTGTTACCGGAATATCATCGCTAGCATATACATACATTTTTTTGCAAGCTTCAAACATTCCATCCTCGAAGAAATCTCGCGCTTCTTTAATGCTTCCGTCAAATCTATATTGGTTTGCTATGAGCTCTTCTTTTTTAGGAACTAGCATAGTTGAGAAAAGTCCCGGATAGATACCCCGAAGGTTTTGTCTCATCCACACGTAAAAAAAGTCTGACAAATCAGCGTATCCAATATTATCGTAATAAGGCGGGTCAGTTGAAATCATTATGTTTCTCAAGCCGCAGTCACTTTGTGCATCGAATTGATCTGCATCTCCTGATGAACTACGAGTAAAGTTAAAGGCATCTCCCCCTGCACCCTTTAAAAAATTATTAATGTGCACTTCCCATGCACCAGAACTATGAGAAAAAAGATTGCTTTCAGCATAATCCCAAACCATTGGAATAGCCTGTCGAGCAAATAACTGTCGCGGACACTGGGCATTAGGTTCCCACCGATTTAATGCATTTGATAAGTCAACCATTTTATCTATACAAAAAGCTAGATATACACAAATTGCTTGCCCATAAGCCTTTGCCCCATTTCCCTGTTTCTCTAATGGTATATGGTCATTATTCATGCCAGTAGTTATAGCGTCTGCCTCAATTATTTTTTCAATAGCCCTAAGTTCTTTTGTAAAAATTGAGAGAGTATACAGCTGACGGTTTGTAAACAGTTTATCAAACGTGTTCAATCCATATACGTTCGTATTCAAATGGCCTGGATAAAATGCCAATTCGCCTGCAGGATATACCTCTGGTCGTGGAATACTTAACGCTAACTTCTCATGCTCTATGTTAGGTTCAATATATATTCGCTCAGCCTTTCCTTCTGCGACTATAGCTATGAGCCGTGAATACATTCTTCCATTACGACTTTCCTCACGAATATAATGGTAATCAATAAAGTCGCCACAGCATGCGCACTTTGCCCCTTTTCTGTTGATTGTCCCATCCTCTTTACTTGTATACTTCCCATTTATTATTTTAGTAACAAGTTTCTTTCCTTCATATTTCGGCTGAATATATGCTTCTTTACCCTTTCTCTTTGATAAAATGAAACTATGTATCAACGGCGCTTCTGCTCCACAGAGTGGGTTTGGGCATTTTATAGTTCGTGCCCAAAGCCATGCCAGTACCGTTGCATTATTGTTTGGCTCTTTGGGGTTTTGTATTAGAGGGTATAAATCTTCAACCTTAGAAAAAACACTTCTGCCAAGTAATCTTCCATAATATTCAACATCCTTTACTAATCCTTGAACACCTTTCCATCCCCCCTTAAGGGCCCTGATTTCTGGATTAACCGGTGATGAATCTCTAAACAAAGCTGGTATTTCTATCATCGCTTTATTTATTGTTACAGCAACAGGATTTAAATCATGTGCTATTGCATTTAACCCAAGTCTCTGAGCCTCAAGAGGAATGGCACCTCCACCAGCAAAAGGATCCAATAATGCAGGCGGGTTTCTGTTTGTTGATTTTAATATTTCTGCTTTGGCAACATCTAAAATCTCTTTGTTATTAGAATTTTCCCACACCACCAAGTCTTCCAGAATCTTGAACAGTCTGTTTCTCTCTTCGTTTTGCTCTTCTTCCGTAGGAAATTGCTCAGGATGAGAAGATGGATCATCTACAAGAGACGCCCAGATTACTGCACGCGCCGCAGCCAAAGGACGACGAGCCCACCAAAGATGAAGGGTAGCAGGGTGTCCATGGCGAATTGACTTCTCTCTTGCAGATTCCGCATTTATCTTTTCAAGCGGCAGAGCCACTTCTATCAACTTTTTATTCATATCCGTGTTCCCTCAACTAGTTATTATCAATCAATCACTCCCTCAACTGCTCCCTCAACTACTCCCTCAACTAAAAATCAATTTAATTTGAGAAAGTAGTTGTATGAGCAATGAATTCAAGCTACTTCTCAGCAAGGATATAGTGTGTCCCATGACTAACACCAACTTTTTTAATAAGACCTCTTTTGATAAGACGATTAAGTGCTACTGATGCCCCTTGTTTTGTACCTATTCTGGTGATCGTTAAAACCTGCGACGTTGTTATCAAGCCATTTTCGCGAATATAATTGTATATCAGCCTATCTGCTTCATTTTTGAAAGAGATTTCTACGATATCTATATCTGCTATCTCGAGTTGCTCACATTCCTGCTTATACTCTTTGTTAATCGTGTATGTGGTCCATCGCCCTTTCCAGTCAGAAACCAGCATTCCTTTATCGACCAATCCGCCTAATATTCGACCAATATCTGTGGGATGGAGATCAAACATCTGCTGCAGACGCATATTTGAAACGGATCCCTCCAGATATGCTGTTCCTAGGATTATTTGTTCTTCAGAAGATAAATGCTTATATGTATGCTCTCCTAACAAATTAACAAGATACTCTGTGCATTCCTCAGGCATTAATGCAATCGTATATAGTTTTAGTTCGACCTGCTGCAACTCTGGATCATCGTACAAATCAGGCTCTCTCCATTTTTCATTGCGACAAGCGTCCAAAATTGTTGGGAAGCCAGAACCTGCATTATCACCGTACCCAATCATACGGAGCATGGTCTGTATTCTTGGATTACGTGCTTTCGAATTACCACCCTCATAAATTCTTCGAATCGGTAATTTAAGACTTCCAGGGTTAGAGAATGAAAATCCGCGATCTTCCTTTTCAACTTTCAAGATTCCAGTTATCATATAGTCGGAGTGGATCAACATGTTGATCATTCCTTCACGAATCGCCTTGTGTACTGGCGTATCATCAATACGGGTCATTCCCTCTAATCTGAACGGCTTCTTAATATCTCTTGTAAGTTTCGGTGCAACCATCCATAAGAAATTACATAAATTATTTTCCCAGGTTCCGTCATATGTAAGGCGATCGCTCCATCGAGAATCACCTATAATCCCTGTTCTATCAAAATAATCCATGCGAATATTGTCAAAACGCTCCCGTATGGGAAGGCCTTTGCCAAACATCAATAGCCCCGCAGGAGTAAGACCTTCGGCTTTCGTTCGTCTGTCAATGACATATCCCCCCAAATTCCGTAAGAAAGTCTTATCATCATCCTTATTCCAAACATGGTCCGGGTTCCATGTGGCAAATCTAATTCGATAAGCACGTAACGTTTCAGGATCAATATCTTCCATGGTATAACCATCCAAAAGCCCACCATCAATTCCGTCATCACTGGAGTCCCGGAACATGGCACGTACTTCCGCTTCTTTACAGTGGTAATCTCCTTCATGGTTCCGTTTGTAGCTACCGCTGATAGGATTTCCATTAATGTAAACCGGCTTTTGTGTATAATCTGCCTGTGGGACCTCTATCCAAATGATAGTCTTTCCGTCAATTACACAAGTACCCACATCAGCATCACGCAGAATATTGATATTCACCTTTTTACTGTTATTAGCAGTATCCCAAAATTCTTTTAACCTAGCTTGTGGATTCTCAATATTAACGATTGAAAATCTCTTAGCCGGATCTCTTTCATTACGGCGTTCTTCAATTCCGAAAAGTATTGTTCCACCAACTGTGTTAGCAAAAGCAGAGTATGTTTCCCAAACAGCATTAGGAAGTGTATTTTCGGCCTTTTTGCATTCGAGTGTCAGATGCTCTCCGTATTTTAAAAGATCTGGTAAATTCTCAGGTGTAACCACTTTCCAATCCCCTTTCGATTAAGCAACCTATTCCTGATATACAATCTCTGCGTTACTGATGAGATCCCTGATATTGAAGTTTCTACTTACCTCTGCAAATGCTGGTTTATCCATTCCCTTAAACGGATTCTTCAGATAGATTGTTTTCGTATTTTCTCCATCGACTTCAACAATCGCCAAGATAAATTCATCAGTTTTATTTAATCCTGTCAGAATTTCATTCTTCGATATAGTTACAGTCGTGGCTCCTTTTGCCCGACCTTTTACTTCAATGAGTCGTAATGCATAAGCCTCTAGTCTCTGTCGCATTTCCTCAGGGACATATGATTCCACATCATATCCACACTTAGAAGTGCTGACATCGGAAGGGCGATAACCCATCTGCTTTTCAATTTGGATCACTGCATTCATAGCTGCATATTCAACTGCCTGCCGATCGCCATGTCCGAAGTCATCATCCTCTTGGATATGCATCAGCTTATGCAAAAGGCCTTTCGGGATCACCAGTGCACCGCCAGTTATAATCGGTGGCATTGGTGAGATCTGCCGTTCTTTCTCGATTTCAGCAAGCCTTGTCTGCATCCTAAATTCCAAATCTTCAGCGCGGCGCTGTGCCAGTTTTGAATTCAGCTTTGCATTGCTCTTTCCTGCTGCTTCTTTCTGAGCTAGATCGGCCGCACGGTAATCCCAATATTGGATCTCTGCTGTCATGCGCTCTTTAACCGCTTTTGCCGTTTTATCAAGAAGTTTTTCTTTCCGGCCTTTTACCTCGGCTATATGCGGTGGAATCAGTTTCTGAATAGCAAAACTCTTTGCCAGATTCTCCACATCATTCGTAAGCCATCGCTGCGTCTGCATCCATCCCCTGATTGCCGATGCTTCATTTTCGTTTGCTGCACGATAATCCAGATACGGAGCATAACCTCCACTACCAGCAGTTCCATCCTCCTGGATTTCCACAAAGTGTGCATGTTTGGAAATGACTCTTCTATTACCATTTGCCAAGAAGACGCCATCCTGAATTGCATCTTCAATATAGAAGAGTAGTCTACCTTTTTCGCTGTAATCATCTTCGTCAATAAAGATGGCACCGCGTTTCATGACATCCACATTACGCTCTCGGACCAGGTCAATCACCGCTTCCAGAAGAGGATGACCAGGGCAAATCAGTGCCGCCTGCGCAAAGCCTGGGATGTTGCAGAATTCCTTGTCGAAGCACACCCGTTCATAGCGGTTCAGTACATGTTCGCCAAATCCAATTTGCATATCGCGGCTGCGCACCGCATATGGAACCGATATAATTTCATATCTACCATTTTCACGCTTTCGAATCTTTCCACCTATATTGGTAAAAGCTTCAATAAAGAAAGCTTCTATAAAATGGGGCTGCAGTTTATGGGCTTCTATACGTTCCATATCCTCGCGGATGGTATTAACCATATGTACATCCATGACATCTTCCGTAAGGGCTCGCTCTTCGATCAGCTTACGGAATGCCTCCGGGTTCATGGCAAAATCTACGACCTTATCCATCCGCGCCCGTACTTCCGGATCATTTCCATACCGAACTGCTTCAATCAAGAGTTCACGGAGGGATTTATTATCAAACGTCACTTTACCCAGGATGTCGAATACTTTTCCACCAAGCGCCTGACGCTCCTCTTCGAGTTTCTGGAACAGGCGCTGGAATACGTAACCTTCCCTCGTCTCATCCGCCACGAGGTTCCAAAGCGTACAGACTTCAGTCTGCCCGATTCTGTGGATACGACCAAATCGCTGTTCCAACCGATTCGGATTCCAGGGAAGGTCATAGTTAATCATCAGATGCGCTCTCTGAAGATTGATACCTTCGCCAGCAGCATCTGTTGCGATCAGAATGCGCACGCCCTTATCCTGTTTAAAGAGTTCTTCCGCTTTTCGTCTCTCATCACGGAGCATGCCACCATGAATGGTCACTACGGATTCTTCACTACCGAGGAGGGATCGAATCTTCCCAGTCAGGTAATTCAATGTATCTCGATGTTCAGTAAAGATAATCAGTTTTTCACGCTGCCCGTCTTCACCAAACATTTCTTCATTATCCTGTAGAAGTCTGGAGAGTTCGTCCCATTTACGGTCCACACCGCTGATGCGGACATCATTTGCCCTTTTCTCCAATTGTTTCAATGTGCGGATCTCTGCTTCCAGCTCTGCAATTGTAGCCGCTGCAGAAGCATGATCGACGACCTTTTCTTCCATGCTTTCTTGCTCGTCCGCAGGGAGATCATCTTCATCATAATCAGAAAAGTCTTCTGAGTACTGTGCTGCTCGTTTACCAAGTCGCTCCTCTGCAAGTCGATGTTCAAGACGCTCGCGCCTGCGTTTTAACGACTGATAAATAGCTTCCGGAGATGATGCCAGTCGTCTCTGCAGAATTGTCAAAGCAAATCCAACCGTTGTCTTTCGATCATTGTTTAAGTTATCAGCCCTGTTAAACTCTTCTTGCACATATTCAGTTACCGCTTTGTAAAGCTTCGCTTCGGCAGGAGAGAGATCGTAATCTACTGTGTATGCAATACGTTCCGGAAACAGTGGTTTACCATCAAACTTTAGAAGTTCCTCTTTTACCAGACGCCTCATCACATCACTGACATCAACAGCCTGCTGAGATTTGCCGTGTGTCCCCTCAAAACGATCAGGATCTATCAGCGATAAGAACAGATGGAAATCTTCCTCTTTTCCATTATGTGGTGTTGCAGTCAGCAGAAGAAAATTTCTTGTAATATTGGAAAGAAGACGTCCCAACTGGAAGCGCCGAGTGTATTTAACCTCGCCTCCCCAAACCGTTGCGGACATCTTATGCGCTTCATCACAGACGATCAGATCCCATTCTGATACTTCCAGCTTTTTCTGAATATCGGAATTCCGAGCAAGCTTATCCAAGCGGCATATACAGTAATTCACTTCCGTGAAAATATTACCGCTGACCGCTGCCTCGATTCGATCATTTGTCAAAATCTCAAAGCGAAGATGGAACTTCTGATACAGCTCATCCTGCCATTGCTCTACCAGGCTTCCCGGTGCAACGATTAAACATCTCTTCAGGTCACCGCGCGCAATTAGCTCTTTCAAAAAGAGGCCTGTCATAATTGTTTTTCCTGCACCTGGATCATCAGCCAACACATAACGTAACGGAAGTTTTGGAAGCATTTCCTGATAAACTGCCGAAATCTGATGGGGAAGTGGCTCTACAGAAGATGTATGCACAGCAAGATACGGATCAAAAAGATGGGCTAGACTGATTCGGTAAGCCTCCGATGCCAGCTTCATACGAGCGCCGTCAGCATCAAAACTCCATGCTAAGTTGCCGGACATCACTTCGATGTTCGGCTCATTCTCCCGGTATATCATCTGCGCGCCTAATGCACCTGCACTATTCTTATATGTAATCTCAATGACATTTGTTCCAAACCATTGCACAGCAACTATCGTGACTATATCATTTGCCACGATACCTTTTACACTACTGCCAACAGTTACATCTTCTAGTCTAGCCATAAGCGCTCTCCAGTCTTAGATTCCTTTATCCTTGATATATTTTCCACTTTTTATTCTTGCATCCCGAGGCTTTTCTGCATTTTCAGGAATTCCCCAAGATCTTCCAATTCGGATCAATCCAGGAATGCGTGCTTGAACACATAGAGTTTCTACTCTTCGTTCCGAGAGCCCCCATCTCTCGCCAGTTTCTTTGGCTGTTAAATATTTCATCTAATCCTCCGAAATAATCGATGTACTTGTCTGATATTTCTATGAAATAAACAAAAATATGCTTGATTTTTAAAAATATTATAGGCGTTTTGCCGAATAATGTCAAATTCATGGTGCTAATCCTCAGGAACATACCAGACGTAGCCATTGTATTGAATAGTAATCTTCATCTTCTCAACTGGGCAAGCAGGGCGTCCGTGCGCACGCTCGCCAGAGACGCGAAAAATACCTACGCCATTTTTCGCTCTGCTTGTTGGGGAAATCCCCAATCCCCCAAGAACGCCGCCCATAGCAGCGAGCCCTTTCATTTCAACTTTGATGTATACTTATCCAACTGTCTCAATACCAAATTGCGTTCCATCACACATGAACGTATAATGATTATATAAGTCACCTTACCATCACATCTGCAATCACATAAACAATTGCTGACAATATCAATTCACTGAGGGGAAAAGAATGGTTAAAGCAGAATTATCGTATAATCCATACCTGCAGAAAACTGAAATCAGGTTCAACGGACAATCTCCACGAATAAACAGCCACGTAGAAAAATATCTGGACAAAAAACTCCAGACCTGGATCCATAAGCTGCCATACATATTCAGGGATGAGATGAACGGATATGATTTTGAGCTTGAATTCACAGGCACCAGACTGGACTATGAAGAACTGAAGAAGTCCTTCTCCAATGCAGGTGTCAGTGATGCGCAGGTACACATCTTCCATAAGAACGAGCTGGATGAGCGGGATGTCAAACTCGAGAAGATTGATCAGCTCCTTAACTGGCTGGATGAGACTTCCAACCGCAGATACAGCATAAAAACTGTCCGCAGTGAGAACTATGATCTCTTAGACGCGGATTACGAGTATATCATCCTGCATGGCAGAGTGACGGACAGCTCCACTTTCGATGCTCTCCATATCTCTATTGAAAATGTAGATCATCTCGAAGAGCTGAACGATACCAATCTTCATAATATCCCGATCCTTTATGTTATTGACAAAGATTCTGTCGGTCTTATGAAGAAGGATCTACGTGCCCTGCAGAAAAGGGCGGACATCTCTTATGATCAGATATTCTTCCGAATCAGTCCGAGTCTCAGCGAAGAGAAGATCGTTCGTGAAATTTCTGATCTTGGGATTCCGGATCCGCAAGTCGTTCAATCCGCAGATGCCCCTGCCGTTATAAAGTACTTTGAGTTGTTCCCCTTTACCGATTATATACGAGATACAGTAAAGCTGTTCAAAGGACAAATTATCTCACTCAGAGAAGGGCTTACAGCGGAAATCAATGAGACTAAATCTGAGAATCAGGAACAGTATCAACAAATAGACCAGCTCGATACAGAGAATGCCTGCCTAAAAGAGTCTCTAGACAAGTTCATAAATCCAGACAGGACTGATTTTTCAACATTTTTCCAATCACCTGTCGATGATGTGAAGAATAAGATCACAGGCTGGAGGAACAATAAAACAAAAATTACGCGCCCGGAAGAAGCTGTAAAGGTATCTCGTGAATTTGATCGCTATATCCAAATACTGTATCAGGATTATCTCAGAAAAATGCATATGATCCTGAGCAGATCTGCAAAAACTGTACAGGTACAGATGCGTAACTGGTATGAAATAGCAAATGCAGATAAAGACTTTATAGCAGAACGAATACCCTCCCCTGATTATACATTTGACTCCATTCCCCAAATACAAAACGAATTGCTGAATTTGAAGGAAGAGGCTTATGTTACGCCTAAAGAGGATATTCTTGGAAAGTTCTTCAAACAGTCTACTGATAACCAAACAGAATCCGTACTGGAAACGACTTTTTATTATGCATGGTGGCGTACATATGCGCTCTCTAAAACAGAGCCTTATCTGTATAATATTTACACAACATGTGTAGAAAAGCTGAACAGTTATTTCGATCAGCTTGCCAGCGTCTATAAAGAGCACCTGCTGACGCTGGTCGGGGAAAAGGAAGCTGCAAAATATAGCTTGTCTACACAGCTTTCAAAAGAAGAACTTCTGCTGCAGAACGACAGCGACTGGCTGATAAAGTTCTCAGACATGGTAAAAGCGATTGCGACGGAATGAGGGGAAAAGCAGTATGGATGAAGTAAAAATCAATAAAAATAGTGAAGGCACTGCGGTCTCCGTTAAAAAGCTTACGACGGAGAACCGTCTGGAGATTATTGGGGAAGGCCTGCGGAAGAAATATCTCAGCAGACTTACGGAAATGCAGATCGCACCTGTCGGCAAGCTCCTTCCCCTGGAGGAAGACCTGATCGATAATGTCCGTATGTACCACATCACGGAAATGGTCTACGGAAAAGGCGAGTCTGTCACAGACAAATTCACCACCGTATTCAATACGCTATCCACGTATAATGCAACTGTTTTTATCGTTTTGGACTCTGATGGGAAGAAAAGCAGTTTTTATATTGGAGTGCGCAACAACGAAACGGATCCGGCAAAGAAGCGATCCACAGTTACGCTGGGAGATACTCTGAAGAATGCCCTGATCGGTCATTTTCCGGGTGTCAAGATTTCGAATGTGG
>ODAI014450626.1_pt1 | contig 17222 bp, 14 predicted proteins | sample 1539321 | NCBI WGS metagenome assembly ODAI01 (sample SAMN02144231, study PRJEB22623) | gut metagenome | biome: sheep rumen | host: Ovis aries | place: New Zealand | reverse complement strand
CGGCCAAGGGCGGCCTCAAGATGCTGACCCGCAACATCTGCTCCGAGTACGGCCAGTACAACATTCAGTGCAACGGCATCGGGCCCGGCTACATCGCCACGCCGCAGACCGCGCCGCTGCGCGAGCGCCAGCCCGACGGCAGCCGTCATCCCTTCGACCAGTTCATCATCGCGAAGACGCCCGCCGCGCGCTGGGGCAATCCTTCCGATCTGCAGGGCCCGGCGGTCTTCCTGGCCTCTGACGCTTCCGACTTCGTGAACGGCCACGTCCTCTACGTGGACGGCGGCATCCTCGCCTACATCGGCAAGCAGCCGTAATTCCCTTTTCCCTTTCATACAGCAGCGGAGCCGCCCGATGGCAGCTCCGCTGTTTTATGCTCTTTAACCCTCAGCTTTACATGGTTTGATTTTCTTCCTTTCGGTCAACCAAGAACAATCCCTTCGGTTTTTCCTGCGAAGTGCCTCTGTTGTTCGTTGACTGATACGATTCTTTAGACGGCTTTCGCCGGATGATGGATCAGCCGGGAAAGATATATTCCCGATGCACCAACACCATACGCCAGACAAAGGCGCGGCCATAGTTTATTTCCGTATCAACACATGGTATAATAAGCATGTAGGCAGGACGTCTGCCGCGGGCCTCCATCCGTCTCGTACAAACGGAGAAGGGAGGCATTCACATGAGCGATTATGAGATCATCATGATCCTGCTTACGGTGCTTCTCGTGGTTTTTACAGCCATCGGAACAACTGATAAGTAATCTGCAAAAAGGTGAACCGTCGGTAGTTCGGCCCTACTGACGGTTCATTTCGGTTTATATTGGAGTGGAGCGTCTCGTAAGCTCCGTCCTGCCTATATTGTACGTACATTCTCTCTTGCTGTCAAGCAGATTGGTTTCTCAAGTTATAGAATGGTTTTGTCAGGCCAGTGTTCAACCGTAAGAACACTGACAAGAGAAGATGCATGAAAATCAGCAGCGGAGCCGCCCGGTGGCAGCTCCGCTGTTTTTGTGTTACTTTTGGCTTATTCGCCGCAGAGGACGGCTTCTTCCCTCGCGCGGAAGTAGGTCACGCTCTTGCAGACCAGCTCGTCCAGCACCGCAGGATCGGTGATGGCGTGCTGCGCCGGATACGGATCTCCGCCGGGGCCCAGGGGTTCCGGCGTCGCGAAGTGGTGCTCGTCGTCGTAGCCGATGAGGTACAGCGCGCGGATGATGTCGTCCAGGTTCAGGCAGCCGTCTCCCAGCGCCCTGCGGTTGGAATCCGCCAGGTGCAGGTTCACCAGCATCTCGCCCGCGTCGTACACCGCGGAAGGCACGTTCACCTCTTCGGAGAGCATATGGTAGACGTCTCCGTTGATGTGGCGGACGCCGGGGTGGTTCAGCCTGCGGATGTACTCCTTCGCCTGCGCGACCGTGTGGATGATCGTCGTCTCCGCGCTGCGGATAGGTTCGATCGCGCCCTTCACGCCGCGCTCCGTCAGTGCATCCGCGGCGATGCGCAGCGTATCCAGGCTGCGGGCGATCTCGCTGTCGTCGTACTTCTGGGGACGGCCCACCGCCGCAGGGCAGACCAGCAGGTATTCGCCGCCGATCTCCGCTGTAAAGTCCGCCTCCCTGCGGATGTAGTCCACCGCCGCCTGGCGCTGGATTCCGCGGTTGCTGGACAGGTCGTTGTCCGCGGAGAACATGCCGCAGACGCCCGCCGCGCGGATGCCGAAGTCCGCCAGCATGCGGCGGATTTCCGCCGTCTTGTAGCCGATGCTGTCGCCGTAGTGGTTGCCGTGCAGCTCAATGAACGAGATGCCGTATTTCTGCAGCCTGGCCAGGGAAACCTCCAGCGGCTCCATCCCGAAGCCCCAGTTGCTCCAGGAGAAGTTCAGCCTTCTCTTGCCCAGATCGGGCTTTTCTTTTTTCAGCGCCTCGAATTTTTCCCGCAGCTCCAGGTTCATCTTTTCAAAATTCTGCATGATGCTCTCCTTCTTTCGCTTCTCGGTGGGGATGGGGTTCCCGGGCTTCCGCCGGGTCGGTCACAGGCTTTCCATCCTGTAGAGTACTGCTTCGCCCGGCTCGTGGTTCGCGGAGAAGATGAACGACTGCCCGCCGTCCTCATAGACGGCGATCTGCGTCGGCCCGGCGTTCTCTTCGATCGTGAGCCGCTCTCCGGTCTCCCAGAGCACAACCTCCAGCGCCTTCTTCTCCCCGGCGCGGCTGCCCAGGATCATCGCTTTCCTGCCGCAGAGCTTCCCAACCCAGACGGCGTGGCCGAAGGCGATTCCGTAAGCGCCCAGCCTTCTCGGAGCATCCGCTCCGAGGCTGTACACCGCGCCCAGGTTGCCGTGGAAGGGCTCGATGGTCGCCGCAAGCCGCTCTCCGCCGCCCTCATAAATGCAGATGTCGCTGGTGGGCGTCTCCCAGCCGCCGTCCGGGACGAGGGGCTGCCCCGCCGCATAGGCAGACATGTCAAAATGCAGCACGCCCTGCTCCGCGCAGACCGTCACCTGATTGCCGTGTTCAATGAACAGGCCGTGATTCCGGAACAGACCGTCATAGACGCGCGTGAGACGCCATTCGCCGCCGTCCTCCGGGATGGGACACGTCCACAGCGCGCCCGGTTTGGACCAGTCCTCCGTGCAGTCCTTGTCCGCGCAGAGCTGGCAGGCCAGCAGGAAGAGCCCGTTTTCGCTCTGCACGACGCCGATCCTGTGGCAGAAGGGCAGGCGCACCACCTCGCGCATGCGCCAGGGCGCCATAATCCCGCCCTCTCCCGGTTCCAGCAGGCAGACCGCCGCCTCCCGCGAGTCGAAGACGGGATAAAACCGGATGATCGCCAGCAGCCGCTCCTGGCCGGGAATCTGCACGATGTTCATGCAGCCCGTCTCCCCCAGCCAGAGATCCGCGCACTCCTTCGTCTCCGGATCGATGATCAGCGCCCGCGCGCCCCGCGCTTCGCTGGCGCAGGCGAGATACCGTCTTCCCCGCAGGCGCAGTTCGGTGGTCACGTAGATCATCGGAAGATCCGCCAGCTTGATCCGTTCAAATTTCATATCCTGTTTTCCTTCCTTCATCAGGCGGGATGTCCTCCCGTCAGAAGAGATCGTCGTTTTCGTTGAAGACCAGCGTCTCCGCCTCGCCCAGCACCGCCATGTCTTCCCTGCCGCGCACGAAGGGCAGGAGGTTTTCCGAAACCCAGATCCGGTCCATCGCCAGCGTGCTCTCGATCCGGATCATCGTGACCTCCTCCGGAGATTTCGCCGGGGTCATCTTGATGGTCGCCTGAATCGTTTCCTTCTGGGTGTCGAAATACATCGGGATTTTGCACAGGCACGTCACCGTGCTGGTCAGGGAATTGGGATAGGTGCTCTCCCGGCTCATGCGCTCCACCACGCGCTTCGAGCAGGTGTCCGCCATGCCGAGGCCCACGACGTTGCCCAGCGTCCCGTCCGTGATGTCCAGGATGCCGATGCGGCAGGCGTCGATGCCGCCGCGGGTGGTCGGCACGATCCAGCGCCCCGCGATGTTGGGGTCCATGCCCTCGCCGCTGATGTCCTTCCCGATCCGGTCCACGATCAGCACGTCCACCGCCGGGATTTTCAGGCAGGCCATGCGGGACTTCGCGATCTCCAGCAGCTTCGGCTCTTCCTCAGGGATCTCTTCTTTGGTCATGACGCGGATCATCGCGGTCTGGTCGTATGCGTTTTCAATGATGCCCACGCCCAGCAGCACGGGCGCGTTGCGCAGGATGCCGAAAGCGAATTTCTCCACATTAGGGCCCAGGTGCAGGATGCCCTGCCGGTGGCAGACCTCCGCGCCGGGCTGGCAGCCCAGGCCGATGGTCAGCATCTTCATGACGCCGCTCTCATACCGGCCCCGGAAAGCCGTGTGCGCCTTGATCCGGTTGAGGGAGATGATCCCGTCCGCTTCCGCCGCCAGCCGGTTGATGAGGATCGGCCGCCCGTCGTCCAGTCTGCCGATCTCCTTGCATTCCATGGTCGCGATCACAGGACAGCCGACGAAATCCTCCGTCACGCCGTACTCATGGATCACGGCCAGCTGGCCTTCCGCCGTAGAGCCCCCGTGGCTGCCCATGGCGGGGATCACGAAGGGCTGCGCGCCCTTTTCCTTCAGGATGGACGCCGCCTCGCGGATGATCACCGCCAGATTGTCGATGCCCCGGCTCCCTGCCGTGATCGCGATGCGCATGCCCGGACGGATCCGCTCCGCCACGGCAGGCCGCGCAAACTCGGCGCGCACCGCCGCAGGCACATCCTCCAGATGGCTTCCGTCGAAAATCTGCCTCACCGCCACCATACGGGGGATCGGCACGTCTTTCAGCAGGTCATGGATTGCGCCCATGGTTCTCACCTCCTGTATCTGTCATCCCATTTGTTTTGTCTTCTGGATCGTTTTCATTATAACCGTGCATATCCCAAAAGGCAATACTTGTTTAAATTATATGAATTAACATGTGAAAATTATGCTTATCCATATTTTTTAATTTTATCTGACATAATTCCGCCTATTTATAACGATCAAAATATCAGTAATTCCACAAATTCGCTTGCGCTTGTTCTCATCATTATGGTATCATATATTAAATCCATTGGACTGCGCAATGGAACGACGCTCCGGCAGTGCCGGCAAACCCAAGGGATCCGTTTTTCGGAAGAGCACCAACCCGCTTCTTCCCGGGAACGAGACCCGGACTACAAGAAGGGAGAACCCTTATGAAGAAACTGTTAGCCCTCGTACTCGCCCTCGCGCTCGTACTGGCCGTCAGCCTCGCTGCGGCGGACCCCAAGCCCATTAAAGTCAAGATTGCCTACATGCCGCCGGAGCTCACCCCGGAGACCTGCCTCGAGACGAACATCGCGTTCACCATCCGCGATTACCTGAACGAGCACTTCCCCGGCCGCTTCGACATCCAGACCTATCCTTCCGGACAGCTGGGCAGCTTCGCCGAGGTCTATGCCGGCGCTTCTGACGGCAGCATCGAAATCGCGCACGTCAACGTCGCCGCGATGGCCACCGTTGACAACAGCCTGAACGTATGGCAGATCCCGGGCTCCGTGAACAGCCTCGCGCAGATCCGCGCGCTGCTCACCAACGAGCAGGCTCTGGCCACCTTCGACAAGGTGAACAAGCAGACCGGCACCACCATCCTGATGGGCTACTCCGCCGGCGCCCGCCACTTCACCAACAACGTCCGCGAGATCAAGACGCCGGCCGACATGAACGGCATCGTGATGCGCGTCATGGAGAACCAGCTCTACGTCAAGATGGTTGAGGCGCTGGGCGGCGTCGCCGTTCCGATGAACTCCGCCGAAATGTACACCGCCCTGCAGAACAAGGTCATCGAGGGCCAGGAGAACCCCATCTCCTCCATCATCGCTGACCTGACCTATCAGGTGCAGGACTACCTCGTGACCGACGGCCACGTGTACTCCGTCGCTTTCTTCGTCTGCAACACCGCATGGTTCAACAGCCTGGAGCCGGAACTGCAGGAAGGCGTCAAGGCCGCCGCGCAGGCCGCGTTTGAATCCTCCAACGCGTTCGTGGACCGTCAGGAGAAGGAAGGCCTCGAATTCCTGCGCACCGAAGGCAACATGACGGTTTATCAGCCCACCGAAGAAGAGCTGGCCGCATGGCACAAGGCCTGCCTGGACGGCACCTATGATTACGTCGTGAACCAGATCGGCAAGGAAACGGTCGACAACTTCCTGGCCATCGTCGACAGCCTCAAGTAATCTACCGTTTGCGCATCATCGTCTTTCAATGAAAACGGAATGCCCGGGGGTCCTCACGGTTCCCGGGCATTCCTCCTAGAAAAACATCATGGAAAAATCCGCCGGCAAACCGCGTCCTCCGGCTGATTTTAAAAAAGGGGTTTTGCTATGGATGGAATCAAAAAGCTGTACCATACGCTGGACAGCTTCGAAAACAAATTCTTCAAGCTTTGCGAGGCGCTGGGCGCGCTTGCGATGGCCATCGCGTTCTGCTCGGTCTTCCTGCAGGTGCTCTACCGCTACGTGCTCTCCCGCTTCGTGAACCTGCCCTTCGCTTTTACGGAGGAGCTGGCGCGCTACTGCCTCTTCTGGGTCATTTACCTGCTGCTGCCGCAGGGCATCAAGCTCGGTATGGAGGCGGCGAACACCTTCCTGCCCAGCAAGCTGACCGGCCTGCCGAAGACGATCCTGTATCTCGTCGTGCGCGGCTTCTGCGTGTTCGTGGCCATCATCGCCTTCATCAACTCCTTCAAGACGCTGCAGACCAACTGGTTCTTCACCTCCCCCGTCATGCAGCTCCCCGGCTTCTTCATGTACGGACCGGTGGTCATCGGCATGGGCCTGGTCATCATCCGCTATGTCATCGAGCTGCTCGGCTTTATCTGCGGCGAGATCGCACCGTTTGAAAACATCGGGAAAGGAGGCGTCGAATAAGGTATGCAAGCTGTACTCGTTTTAGTCGCGTTTATCGTGCTCGTGCTTATCGGCGTCCCAATCGGCTGGAGTATCGCGGGCGTCAGCCTGCTGACCCTCTCCTTCAGCGACGTGGCCTTCACGGTTCTGCCCTCCAAGATGGTCGGCGGCGTGAACACGTTCACCTTCCTCTGCATCCCGTTCTTCATCTTTGCGGCCAACATCATGTCCCGCGGCGGCATCACGCTGCGTATCTTTGAGTTCTGCGACGCCATCTGCGGCCACTTCTCCGGCGGCCTGGCGCACGCGAACGTGCTGGCCAGCATGCTCTTCGGCGGCATCAGCGGCGCTTCCAACGCGGACGCCGTGGGCCTGGGCTCCATCGAAATCCAGGTCATGGACGAAAAGGGATACGACCGCGGCTTCTCCGCCGCCGTCACGGCGGCCAGCGCTATCCTGTCCTCCATCGTCCCGCCCAGCAACAACTTCATTGTCTACGCGGTCGTCGCGGGCAACGTATCCGTCTCCGCCATGTTCCTGGGCGGCATCGTGCCGGCAGCTCTGCTGACCGCCATGCTCATCATACTGAACGTGTACTTTGCCAAGCGCGACCACCTGCCCAAGACGGACCGCTTCGTCGGCTGGAAGAAGGTCGGCCAGACGCTGTGGAAGACCCTGCCCGCGCTGTTCATGCCCATCATCATCCTGGGCGGCATCCTGGGCGGCGTCTTCACCCCGACGGAGAGCTCCGTCGTGGCCGGCGTATACGCCATCATCGTCTCCGCCGTCGTGCTGCGCAACCTGACGCTGAAGGACATCTACGAGGCGCTCGTAGAGACCGCGCGCATGACCGCCGTCATCATGTTCATCATCGCCGTCGCTTCCGCGATGGGCTGGGGCATCAACACCATGCGCCTGCCGCAGACGGTTTCCGCCTTCTGCCTCGCGCTGGCGCATTCGAAGACGCAGTTCATGCTGGTCACCTTCTTCCTGCTGCTGATCATCGGCATGCTCGTGGACGTGACCCCGGCGCTGCTCATCATCGTGCCGATCCTGATCCCCGCCGCGCAGGCGTTCGGCGTCAACATGCTGTACTTCGGCCTCTTCGTCGCCATGACCCTCACCATGGGTCTGGTCACGCCGCCGGTGGGCATGCTGCTGTTTACCACCTCGACGGTTGCCAGGATCGACCTCTCACGCATGTACAAGTCCATCCTGCCCTACGCGATCGTGGAGCTCATCTTCTGCTTCCTGCTCATTTTCATGGAGCCGATCGTCATGTTTGTCCCGCATCTGTTCGGGTATTGATTCCGCAAAGCCGCCGGCAGTCCGCTGCCGGCGGTTCTTTTGTCTGTTCTGATCGCCTGACGCCATGAATGCCCGCCGCCCCCCGTATGGGGAAATCCCGTCACAGCCGCATCTGGCTGCGCGCGGGCGGAAACCGTACTGCGGCGTCAGATAAAGCCGAAGAAAGGATGAAACGCCATGAAAATCACCGCTGTGGAGCCCATCAAGCTCCAGTTCTGGCCGCCGAATCCTCCCCGGGACGGCCTCGCCGCCATCCCGACCCGGGACGTATTCCTCGTGCGCGTCGATACGGACGAGGGCATTTCCGGCATCGGCGAGGGCTTCGCGCTGGGCTCTTTGGAGTCGCTGGCCGTATTGACCACAGAGACACTCACCCCTCTGCTGCTGGGCGAAGATCCGACGATGATCGAGGCCCTGTGGAACAAAATGTACCTCAACACGGCACGGTACGGCCGCCGCGGCATCGTCATGGCCGCCATCAGCGCCGTGGATATCGCGCTGTGGGACATACTGGGCAAGAAGGCCGGCCTTCCCGTCTACAAGCTGCTGGGCGCCGCCAAGCGCGAGCTGATCCCCTACGCGAGCGCCGGATACTACATGGAGGGCAAGGGTGTCCGCGAGCTGCAGGAGGAATGCCTGGGCTATGTGAAGATGGGCTTCTCCGCCATCAAAATCAAGGTGGGCGGCGCGCCGGTGGAGGAGGATATCGCAAGAGTGCACGGCGTCCGCGAAGCGGTCGGCCCGGACATCGCGCTCGGCATCGACGCGAACAACGCCTGGGATTATCCCACGGCGCTGCGCATGGCCCGCGCCTGCGAGCGGGAAAACATCCTCTTCTTCGAAGAGCCGATGTCCACGGATTACCCGGAGGACTGCGTCCGCCTCGCTTCCAACACAGATGTCTCCATCGCCGGTTACGAAACCCTGCTCACCCGTTACGGTATGAAGGACTTCATTGTGCGTCAGGCTGTGGATATCGTCCAGGCCGACGCCATCTGGACGGGCGGCATCACGGAAGCGCACCGCGTCGGCGTCCTTGCCGGCACCTGGGGCAAGCTGATGATTCCGCACTTCTCCGCGTCCATGGTTTCTCTCTCCGCAAACCTGAGCGTCGGTCAATCTCTGTACAACACGAAGTATATGGAATACACCCTCGACGAAAATCCTCTGCGCAGCGAGCTCTGCCTGGAGAGCATCGTCATGGAGAACGGCGTCGTCCGGGCCTTCGACAAACCCGGTCTGGGCATCGAGCTGAACCCGGAAACCGTCGAAAAATACCGCGTATAAACAAGCGCAGACAAGCAGCGGAGCCGCCCGATGGCAGCTCCGCTGTTCTTATGCCCTTTTTCCAGAAAACCCTTGCATTTCAACAGGTGTGCTTACGCCGGCACAGCCGCCCATTGACGAAATCCCGTGGCCTTCTTTCTGAACTACCGAGAAAAACTCGGCAGTTGCTTCTTCGCTTAGTTCATCCTCTGCGTATATATTCTTAATATGCAGTGAAATATTGTCCGTACTGCAATCAAACAGTTCCCCCATCGCTTTTTGCGAGAGCCAAAACGTCTCATTTTCATCGTATTCGCTGACCCAAGCGCCTGTGTCTTCCATTAAAGCCCTGTAAAAGCCTTGATCTCCCGTTCCAGAAGCCGGAATACGTTTGCGACCAGATAACCGTCCGCAATCGCATGATTCAGGCGTACAGTCACGGGCATCATCAGCCTGCCGTTTTCTTCCCTGTATTTTCCCCAGTTGATGATCGGCGCAAAAAACAAGTATCCATCGGGCAGCTCGATATTCAGCGCATCATATGAAAGCCACGAGATATACGAAGCGTCAAACCAGTTTGGATGGTTCGCCGCATCCAGGCCGTACTCCCTGGTCTGCTTTGCCTCTTCCACATCCCGCAAAGCGCCGGCGTAGAACGTTTCATAGTCCTCAGCGTATTCCGTATACACAGGCGTGCAGGTTTCCGTATCCTCATGGAAAACATACTGCGTGGGATGGATCACGTCATAGCAGATCAGTTCATCTGTCTGCCAGAGATATCCCATCCTGTAGTCTTCGCGTGAATTCAAAACCTTTGAAAGAACGTATAAGAAGTTGATGTAAAACTTTGTCCCCGTTTTCCCGGAATATGCGGCGAGCCCGGTCACGTCGATTCTCGCTGTCATGGAGGTCGAGCATTTACAGTCTTCTGAAAAGTGGCGGAACACTCCTTTTCGATAGTAAGTGTCCTTGTCAATGATCTTATAGTTCATTTGCATCTCCCTCGCAAATCCCGACTTACTCAGCAGTGCCCCGCTTCTCATATATCGGCCGGGAAAGATCTGTTCCCGATGCACCCATCTTACTGTCACGCAGGCCGATTCGTCAAGTGATAGGCTGGTTTTATCAGTCCAGCGTTCGTAAGAACATTGCTGAGAGAACATGCATGCATCATCAAGCAGCGGAGCCGCCCGAAAGCAGCTCCGCTGTTTATATGGTTTTACGATTGGCTTACGCCTTGGTCGGGAAGGCAAAATAGGCCTTCGCGTTCTCGTAGCTGATGCCGCGGACGATCTCGGAGAGAGTCTCCATATCCTCCGGATACTGCCCCTCCGCTACCCAGTGGCCGATGATGCGGCAGAGGATGCGGCGGAAGTACTCGTGACGCGGATAGCTCAGGAAGGAACGGCTGTCCGTCAGCATGCCCACGAAGCCGGCCAGGTAGCCCAGGTTGCCCAGGGACTTGATCTGCTCCGTCATGCCGTCCAGGTGATCGTTGAACCACCAGGCGGAGCCGTGCTGGATGCGGCCGACGGCTTCATCGTTCTGGAAGCAGCCCAGGATGGAGTCGATGGCGGCGTTGTCGTTGGTGTTCAGGCTGTACAGGATGGTCTTCGGCAGGTGATTCTTGTCCTCCAGCGCGCCGAGGAACGCGGCGGTCTGGGCGGACGGCGCGTAGTTGTCCACGCAGTCGAAGCCGGTGTCCGGGCCCATCTGGCGGAACATGCCGAGGTTGTTGTCGCGGCGGCAGCCGTAGTGCAGCTGCATGACCCACTTGCGGTCATGGTACTGGCCCGCGACGAACTGCATGAACGCGTACTTGAAGGTGGCCTCTTCCGCGGCGCTGGGGATCTGGCCCGCCAGCCTCGCCTTGAAGATGCGCTCCACTTCGGCGTCTTCCGCCGGGGCGTACATGACGTAGTTCAGGGCGTGGTCGCTCAGGGAGCAGCCGTGTGCCGCGAAGAAGTCCATGCGGGCGCTCAGCGCCTTCTTCAGCGCGTCGAAGGAATCGATCTGGATGCCGGAAACCTCAGAGAGCTTCGCGACATAGTCCAGATAGGTCTCCTTTTCGAGGTTCATGGCCTTGTCCGGGCGCCATGCGGGCAGCACGGTCACGGGGAAGGTCTCGTCCGCCGCGATCTTCTCGTGCCACTCCAGGCTGTCCACCGGATCGTCGGTGGTGCAGATGACTTCCACGTTGCTGCGCAGGATGAGCCCGCGGCTCGTGTAGCCTTCGCTCTGCAGCAGCTCGTTGGCCATCTTCCAGACCTCGTCCGCCGTGTTCTTGTTCAGCACGCCGTCATAGCCGAAGAAGCGGCGCAGCTCCAGGTGGCTCCAGTGATAGAGCGGGTTGCCGATGGCCTTGCCCAGCACCTCGGCGTACTTCTGGAACTTCTCGTAATCCGTGGCGTCGCCGGTGATGTAGCGCTCAGGCACGCCTGCGGAACGCATGAGACGCCACTTGTAGTGGTCGCCGCCCAGCCAGACGCGGGTGATGTTCTCGTAGCGGATGTCCTCGTAGATCTCGCGGGGGCTCAGATGGCAGTGGTAGTCGATGATCGGGCAGTTCTCCGCCACATCGTGGTAGAGCTTGCGCGCGACCTCTGTATCCAGAAGGAAGTCCTGATCCATAAACGCTTTCATGGTTCGTCCTCCTCAGCGCTGGACACGGCCCGTGCCGCTGCCCTTCATGAGGCTCTCCACTTCGGAGGCGCTCACGCGGTTGTAGTCGCCGGAGATGGTGTGCTTGAGGCAGCTGGCCGCCACCGCGAACTCCAGGGCGGTCTTCTCGTCGCCGTAGGTGTTGATGCCGTAGATGAGGCCTGCGCCGAAGCTGTCGCCGCCGCCGACGCGGTCCACGATGTCGGTGATCTGGTACTTCCTGGAGAGGAAGAAGTCCTTGCCGTTGTAGAGGCAGGCGCGCCAGTCGTTGTGGTTCGCGCTCTTGCTCTCGCGCAGAGTGATGGCCACGCGCTGGATGTTCGGATACTTCTCCATGGCCAGGGAGGCGATGGCCTTGTACTGGTCCACGTTCAGCTCGCCCGCTTCAACGCTGCTCACGCTGTCGGCCTTGAGCAGGAGCGCCTTCTGGAAGTCCTCCTCGTTGGCGATGACGGTGTCCACATACTTGACCAGCTCGGTCATGACCTGATCGGCGGTCTTGCCGTACTTCCAGAGGTTCTTGCGGTAGTTGAGGTCGCAGGAGACGTGCAGGCCGAGGCGCTTGGCCGCCTTCACAGCCTCCAGGGAGAGCTCCGCCGCGCCCGCGCTGATGGCCGGCGTGATGCCCGTGATATGGAACCAGGTCGCGCCGTCGAAAGCCTTCTCCCAGTCGATGTCGCCGGGCTTCGCTTCGCAGATCGCGCTGCCCGCGCGGTCATAGATGACCTTGCTGGGGCGCTGCACAGAGCCGGTCTCCAGGAAATAGATGCCCATACGGCCGGGCTTGCGGACGATCTTCGTGGTGTCCACGCCGAAGCCGCGCAGCTCGCGCAGGCAGGCGGTGCCCAGGTCGTTCTCCGGCAGAACGGTCACGAACGCGGTGTCCATGCCGTAGTTCGCCAGGGAAACGCAGACGTTGGCTTCGCCGCCGCCGAAGGTGGCTTCCAGCATCGGGGACTGCATCAGGCGCTCATATGCGGGGCTCTTCAGGCGCAGCATAACCTCACCGAAGGTAACAACTTTACAATTCATGGTTCTCTACCTCTTTCTTTTCTGTCTCGCTATGTGAATGGTTTCCCAATGGGAGCGTTTACAGGGTGACGCCGGTTTTGAAAATCGCCAGGTCGCGGAAGCCGCCGGCCTCCGCGCGCGTCTTCGCGCCGCCCGCCACGGCCAGCACCAGGTCGAACAGGTCGTCGGACAGCTCCGGAAGGGTCATCCCGTCCAGCAGGCGGCCTGCGTTGAAGTCGATCCAGTTGGCCTTCTTCTTCGCCAGCGGGCTGTTACTCGCGATCTTGATGGTCGGCACGGGGCAGCCGAAGGGCGTTCCCCGGCCCGTGGAGAAGAGCACCATCTGCGCGCCCGCCGCCGCCAGCGCCGTGGAGGCCACCAGGTCGTTGCCCGGGGCGGAGAGCAGGTTCAGCCCTGCGGTCTTCACGCGGCCCGCATAGGGCAGCACGTCGGATACCGGGGCGCTGCCGCTCTTCTGCGTGCAGCCCAGCGCCTTGTCCTCCAGGGTCGTGATGCCGCCGGCCTTGTTGCCCGGCGAAGGATTCTCGTAGACCGGCTGGCCGCTGGCCTCGAAATAGTGTTTGAAATCGTTGATGAGACGCACGGTCTTTCCGAAGGTCTCCTCGTCCCTGCAGCGGTCCATGAGGATCGTCTCCGCGCCGAACATCTCCGGCACCTCGGTGAGGATCGTCGCGCCGCCGCGGGCCACGAGCCTGTCGGAGAAACCGCCGATGGTGGGATTGGCGGTGATGCCGCTCAGCCCGTCCGAGCCGCCGCACTTGAGGCCGATCACCAGGTCCCGCGTGTCGCAGGGCACGCGCTCGTCCTTCGCCATCTGCGCGGCCAGCTCTTCGATGAGCTTATAGCCGGCTTCCACCTCGTCTGAGTAGTCCTGGCAGACCATGGTGCGCAGGCGGGGCTGCTCGCCTTCGAGGTGCTTCATGACCTCCGCGACGCTGCTGTTCTCGCATCCGAGACCCACCAGCAGGACGCCGCCCGCGTTGGGGTGCATACAGAGATCCGCCAGCACCTGGCGCGTGTTCTCCTGGTCGTCCCCCAGCTGAGAACAGCCGTAGGGATGACGGAAAGCGTAAACGCCCTCCACGGAGCCGCCCACCAGCGAGGCGGCCTTGCGCTCCAGCGCCGCCGCCACGTCGTTGACGCAGCCCACCGTGGGGATGATCCAGAGCTCATTGCGGATGCCCACCCGCCCGTTTTCCCGGCGGTAGCCCATAAAGGTGACGGGCTCTTTGGCTGCCAGCTGCGGATGGGAGGGATGGTAAACGTAGTCCTTTTCCCCCGCCAGGAGGGTGCGCAGGTTGTTCGTGTGGATATGTCCGCCTGCGGGAATATCCTCCGTCGCTTCGCCGATGGGGAAGCCGTACTTGATCACGGGCTCCCCGCAGCGGATCGCCCGCAGCGCCACCTTGTGGCCCATGGGCGTATCCTCCGTCAGCGTGACGGGAATGCCCTCGACCTCGAGGGCCGTTCCCGCGGCCAGCGGCTGCAGCGCGACGGCAACCATGTCGTCCGGATGGATGCGGATCAGCTCATTCATGCCTTCTTTGCAAAGCGGTGATCACGGGCCGCCTGCATCCCGTTCGCTGCGATGTCTTCCAGCGCTTCCGTAACCGCGGCTTCCAGGCCGGGGATCTTCGTCAGGTCCTCGCCGAAGTTCTGCGCGTCCGAAAGCATGAGGTGCGCGAGCTCCGCGGAGCCGGTCTCCTTATGGCTGTCGAAGAAGCGGAGCACGCGCTCGTCGTCCCGCAGGGTGTAGGGCTTGCCGTCGCGCATGCAGGTCAGGGAGCCGTCCGGCTGCAGGGAACCGCCGCGGTACAGCGAGATCAGCGCCGCCAGGGAGAAGGTGAGGTGCGGCGGCAGCTCGCCGGTCTTCTCCACGTAGCCCTTCAGGCTGGGCAGGCAGCGCGCCTGCCACTTGCTGATGCTGTTCAGGCAGATGGACAGGAGCAGATGCTTGATGTAGGGGTTGCCGAAGCGCTCAGACACGGCGTCCGCAAAGGCCAGCAGGTCCGCCTTCGGCAGGCTGAGGGTCGGGATGACCTCCTCGTGGATCGTGTCGTACATGAACTTCGCGATGTCCGGATCGTTCATGGAGGAGAGCACGTCGTCGTAGCCGCACTGGAAGGCCATGGGCACGAAGCTGGTGTGCGCGCCGTTCAGGATGCGCACCTTGCGCTGCTTATAGGGCTTCTGGTTGTCCGTGAAGATGACGGGCAGGCCGCAGTCCGGCAGCGGGAGCTCCTTGGAGATGTCCTTGGCGGACTCGATGACCCAGAGGCCGAAGGGTTCCGCCGTATCCAGGAGGCGGTCCTCATAGCCGAGGCTCTCGCAGATCGCCGCGGCTTCCTCGCGCGGATAGCCCGTCACGATGCGGTCCACCAGCGTGGAGGTGAAGACGCAGGCTTCGTCCAGCCACTGCTCAAAGCGCTCGCCCAGCGCCCACTTCTTCGCGAGGGCCTTCACGCACTTCTTGAGCATGATGCCGTTGTCGTCGATGAGCTCCACCGGCAGGATCACGAGGCCCTTGTCCATGGCATAGCCGAAGTGCTCGGCGCGCTCGAAGAGGAACTTCGTGAGCTTGCCGGGATAGGTCTTCGGCGGGCAGGATGCAAACTCATCCGTCTCGTCCAGGACGATGCCGGCTTCCGTGGTGTTGCTCACCACGAAACGCAGGGTATCCAGCTTCGCCAGCGCCGCGTACTTCTCGTACTCGCCGTAGGTGTCGATGGCCTGCGACACAGAGGTGATGACGCGCTTCTCTTCGTAGCGCTCGCCGTCCTTGAGGCCGCGCAGCAGCACGGTGTAGCGGCAGTCCTGCTCGTGGAAGCTGTCCAGCGTGCCGAAGGGGATCGCCTTCACGATGGCGACGCTGCCGTTGAAGTCCGCCTTCTCATTGGCGATGTCAATCATGTAATCCACAAAGGCGCGCAGGAAGTTGCCTTCGCCGAACTGCATGACGCGGATCGGGCGCTGCGGCGCCGGAGCCATTTTGGATGTAAGCCTGTCCATTTCAAACGCTTCCTTTCAAACATTAAGGTATACACATCTATTATATGCCGAATCCGGGGAAAAAGCGAGACGCTTTGCGCAATTCGTCACCAAAGAATAAGGGGAAGGGGGACGCCCTTCCCCCGTTTATCCGACGAGAGGGTTTCAGAGGCTGACCGCGTAGCCCGCGATCTTCGGCAGCCAGAGGCTGATTGCCGGAATGAAGGTGATCATGAGCAGCGCGATGATCATGCAGAGGTAGAAGGGCAGCGTCGCCTTTACGACCTTCTCCATGGGGCGCTTGGCCACGGCGGAGCCGATGAAGAGCACCGCGCCCACAGGCGGCGTCAGCAGGCCGATGCCGCAGTTCAGAACCACCATGATGCCGAACTGGATCGGGTCGATGCCGATGGACTGCGCCACGGGCAGCAGGATGGGCGTCGCGATCAGGATGATCGGGGCCATGTCCATGATGCAGCCCAGCACCAGCAGGATGAGATTCAGCAGCAGCGCGATCACGATCGGGTTCGAGGACACCGACGTGATGAGGTTTGCCGCCTTCGCCGGCACGTGCAGCAGCGTCAGGCAGTTGCCGAAGGCTGCGGAGGTGGCGATCAGGATGAGCACGATGGCCAGCGTTTCAACGCACTGGTCCAGGGACTTCCAGACGCCCTTCCAGTTGAGGCCGTGATAGACGTAGACGGAGACGACCAGCGAATACACGACCGCGATGGCGGCGGATTCCGTCGCCGTGAAGATGCCGCCCACGACGCCGAAGACCACGATCAGCACCGCCAGCAGCGCCCAGATGGACTTGCCCAGCTGGCTGATGAAGTTCTTCAGCTTGAAGGGCTCGCCCTTCGGGTAATTGCGCTTGACGGAGATGATGTAGGAGCCCACCATCAGGGAGATGGCCAGGATCGCGCCGGGCAGGTAGCCCGCCATGAACAGCGCGCCCACGGAGATGCCGCCCGCCGTCGTGGCGTAGATGACCATGTTATGGCTCGGCGGCACCAGCAGACCTTCGCAACTGGAGGTGATCGTCACCGCCGTGGAGAAGTCGGCGTCATATCCTTCATCCACCATCATGGGGATCAGGATGGAACCGAGGGACGCGGTGTCGGCGGACGCGGAACCGGAAATGCCGCCAAAGAAGTAGGACGCCACGATGTTCACCATGGCCAGGCCGCCGCGCATCCAACCCACCAGAGAGTTGGCCAGCGCGATCAGCTTATCCGAAATACCTCCGGTTCCCATCAGCACGCCCATGGTTATGAAGAAGGGCACCGCCATCAGGGAGAAGGACCATACGCCCTTGACCATCTGCTGAGAGATGGTCTGCAGGGGCTGCTCCATGGAGATCATACAGAAAATGGTGGACAGACCTACCGCGTAGGCGATGGGGAACCGCAGCATAATCATGACCAGGAAGCTGCCAAGGAGAATAAGCGTCGAAATATCCTCGGGACTCATGCCTTTGCCGCCTCCTTCTTATCGCTCTTCATCCAGAATTTTTCCAGATGCTGGAACACCTGCTCCAGTTCAAAAAT
>ODAI012664421.1_pt1 | contig 17222 bp, 20 predicted proteins | sample 1539321 | NCBI WGS metagenome assembly ODAI01 (sample SAMN02144231, study PRJEB22623) | gut metagenome | biome: sheep rumen | host: Ovis aries | place: New Zealand | reverse complement strand
AAAGCTGGTATATTCCCGACTCAAACGAAAGCCCCCCAGACGATCACGACGACCGTCCGAGGGGCTACGCGACGCACCAGTCACGCACGTCCTGCCCAGGGCCTGCCCTGCCCTGCCAGGACTCTATTATAGCACAAGATCATCAATGCTGACCTCTTGAATCTCTGCAAGGATGCCCATTAGCTCGCATTTGCGATTAAAGAGATCAGTCCAACGATTGTCGAGGTCCTTTGCTTCCTTGGCAGACATTGGACAGTCGTTATCAACCATGTCAAGCTGATACTCTACAATAGCATCCATGATTCCGTCTAGCTCGTGAATGCGCTTGCTGATGATTTCCTGTGCTGTCATTTGCCTTACCTCCTGTAGTCGTACCCTCTAACTACAGTAAATGATAACCCAAAGTACTACAATAATCAAGCAGAAAATTTGTAGTTCAGTGCTCATTGTTAGATTCCTGTGCTCGTGCCTTTAGCGTGCTCGATACCTCGCGCAAGGTGTTGCTCACATCCTGCAAGGTAGCCACAACCTCGCGCAAGGTCTTGTCGTACAGATAGAACAGAACACAACACGCTGCGATGGGAAAGCCCACGGTACTAATCGCCTGCATGATCTCGTTTGGATCCATCTTACTTGCCTCCTTTCAGCGTTATATCTACGTCCAAAACGCTGTTAGAGAAGTGATAGCGCCTTTGATTGCTAGGGCCCTCGCTTGGACTCGGCAAAAGCACCGTATCATCAACCTTGCCTTGTGTCGGGTTCGCGTAGAGCTTCCAGGCGTGCGCGTCCATGTACGCTAGATCGAAGTCAAGCGCATCATCGTATGAGTCGATCCAGCCGTTTTCCGTGAACTGCCACATCGCGGCAAATGGCCACGGCCGAACCTCATAGGGAAACTCTGGGGACTCGCCCCACTCGTACTCACGACCGGTAGGATAGCCAGCAACCCAAAGCCCGCACGTCTCCACAAGGGGATATCCCTCGAATTCAGGTATGCGCGAGGCACTGCAATAGATCATCGGGTATACCGTCGTGATTGCGTGGTACTTATCGACAAAGCGTTGCGCGTAGTCTCCCCAATTTGGAATGTCGTCGCGTTCGATGTCAAGCACGGGTACGCCTTGCAAGTTCCATTCCCTTGTGCAGCCGACAAAATAGGATGCCTGGGCCTCTGGATCAGCCTTTGTCATGAAGTGATAGAAGCCGAAGAGCACGCCCTTGCGCTTGCACTGGTCAATGAAACCCTTCGCGTACTTATCGACAAAGTTCGTGCCCTCTGACGCCTTTACCACGCAAAAGTCTACGTACTCGGGAATGGTGAGTCCTGCTTGCCAATTTGCTATGTCAATGCCGCGCATCATGATAGTTGCTCCCTAAACGAACATGACAAACTCGCCGAATCCGTTATAGGAACCGGCGCTAACGGCGCCGCTTCCGTTAGGCTGTCCGATATAGATGACATCACCACCGGCCGATGTCGTGTTAAGCTGCACATCCAGCATTGCCATACCCATAGCCGCGTTCTTGCCCATTGGCATGGCAATATGGTTGTGTACGTCGCCGGTGGCTGCATTGGTCATTATGTCAAACGGGATCATGCCAACGGCCGTACCGATGCCGCGCGTCTGCGTCAGGTCCTCATTGACGGTGACATATGCATAGATCTTGATCTTCTCATCCTTTGCCGTTACGTATGCGGTGCCTGTTACCGTGTTGTCACTTGATGCAAGTGCAATCTGTTTCACATCGAGCGCACGGTTTCCCTCCACGGTGCATCCGCTAACGCTCTTTGCGATATGGCCGGCAAGTCGCTTTGATGCATTCTCCACGGGATGCAAGAGATCATCTTGGAATGCGTTCGGATTTATCATCCAATAGGCGCTCTCGGCATGCGCAACGCAAGCCTTGGAGTCGTTCGCGTAGTAGCTGACATCCTTCCAGCACTTTATCTGCTCGTTGAGCTTTGGATAGGTCGTGGTGCCGTGCTTGTAGCAGGTGTTAAAGAAATGATGGATGGTGGCATGCGGGAATGCTGCCTTTAGTGACGCGCAAGTGGTGCTAACGACGTTCTGATACGCGCTGCCGCTGTCGCTGCCATGGTAAAAGTCGTTCGTGCCACCATAGATGATGATGAGCTTTACCTTTTCGGGGTTTACGGTGTTATCGGCAATTGCCTGTTGTGCCTGCTGCACGAACGTCGTCGTGCCGGAGAACCAGCCCGTGCCGCTTACGGCATAGGTATGCAGTTGCATGCCAAGGATCTGCGCTACGCTGTTTGGAATGATGCCAGAGAAGTTCCTAGACCATGAATCACCAATCCAGATGAGCTCATCCTCGGCCGTAACGAGATCGCTTAGCGCCTGCAAGTCTTCTTGCATGGTGCTTATGTTGTCAGCATTAGCGTCAATAGAGGTCTTTAGGGCGCTGGGCTCGGTTCCCGCAAGCTGCGAGGTATGCGTGCTGATGTTGTCAGCATTAGCGTCAATAGAGGTCTTTAGGGCGCTGGGCTCGGTTCCCGCAAGCTGCGAGGTGTGCGTACCGATGTTGCCAGTGTTCGTGTCAATGCTCGACTTTAGGGCGCTTGGCTCGGTGCCTGCAAGCTGCCCCTTTAGCGTGTCGATATCGTCCGTATTGGTTCCGATGGCACCGTCAAAGGTCATGACCTCCTGCCGGTACTGCTCCACCTGGGCATTGTAGTTGCCCGTCTCAGCCCAGAACGCCTCATTTGTGATCTCGATGCCCACGGGCACAAACTGCCTGGACGTGTAGGAGTTGCCCTGATAGAGCACCACGGTTAGCGGCTCATAGGGCTTAGTGTTATCCCACTGTATCGATTCCTCGCCTGGACGGCCGAAGATGGGGACATAACGCGCGCCGATATACTGACGTACTGCCATTTGTCTACTCTCCCTCCTGTTCGGGCTCGGGCCCGTAGTGCTCTTCGATCAGCTCTTCGAGCTCTGCCACCTGCGCATCGGTGAGCACGCCCGAATCAAGCTGCTCGTACATGCGCATGGTCCAATACTCGATTTCGTTTCCCTTTATGATTGCGCTACGAATGGCATTGTACACGATGCGTCTTCTAGCCGGTGATACCATGATCCCTCTCCTTACACGCTGATGATGTCAGCGATTGCTGTCTGCATATCTGATATGGATGCACTTAGATTTCGTATGTACTCGGCTGTGAGCGTCGGCGTGGCGTCTGCCGTGGCGTAGATGGTCACGTTCGGCGCGGGAAGGACGGGCAGCTCGATGGGGTCTAGCGTCTCGGTGGTGGGGGTGGCGAGGGGATATTGAATTGTGACGGGGTTTTCCACTAGCCACGCCTTGAAGTCTGCCAACGTCGGGTACAGGTCGTTATCGACTCGGAAGTTGAGCGACTCGTCAATCAGGCAGGTCCCCACTGTATAGGTGCTCGCGCTTGTCGCCGTCGCGAATCGGTCTTGAAGGTGGTTGCTTGTGCGTGCGATGCCCCGATTGGTCGCCCAAGCACGCCTATAGTAGCCGCCTACATACGACGTTGACTTCCACCAGTCCATCTCTCTGCCATTGATGACTTCGGTTGTTGCTCGTCGCGTTACCTTGCCCGAGTACCACGCCCACCCCTCGCGCGTGGAGGGTCGGAGGTACGTGAGCGCCAGCGTGTCCCGCGTGCCGTTCAGCAGTGAGCGGAGTGTCACGGGGAGGGTGATGGGCCATCCGGTCGCATCCGTCGTGCCGTCCCCAGCGTGGATGATGGGGTTCACTGTGCTCACGATGGGCACGGGGCTACTCGGTGTCGGCGTGCCGTCCTGCGTCGAGCTACCGCCAACGACAAGCGACCGTAACGGCGCGGATATAGCGTCGCTTGCGGTCAGTATTTCAGCAGGTCCCAAAGTACCCACCGGCACGTTATCGAGCACACCCATGTCGTGCAGGTATCGCACAAGCTCGTTATGACTCTCGCTTAGGTCGTATTCGAGAGGTCGCATATGCTGCGCGCGGTCTACCACAAAGTCGGTGTAGTCCATCACTCACCACCTTCGGAAACGTCGGTGTAGAGTGTGCGCTCAGTGCGGATGATGCGATTGCCAAGCGCCTCGTCGCCGCTAATGATCATCTGTTCGAGCGTGTCAAAGTCACTAACGTATGTGTACTCTGGTGCGCCGTCAGCCTGGAACAGGATCATGAGGCAACCATAGTCAGACCGACCGTAGTTCGCGCCCGTGTCAAACCAGATGTCAGACCAGCTATCGGGGATCCACGCGCAAAAGTAGCCGTCAGCCGTCAGGCCAAAGAACACCATGCGGATTGCGTCGCGTATGATGTCGGGCATGTGCTCTAAAACCCACGCATGTAGCTGTTCCTCGTAGTGATCCTCGAAACCAGAGTCAAGAAACTTCTGGAAGTCCTCTTGTAGCTGCGCGATGAGCTCATGATCCAGATTGATGTTGATTCCAAGCACGTTAGCGTAGTCGCAAAGGCGATGCAGTTCCTCACAAAGCTTCTTCATGCGCTGCTCTGGGCTCAAGGCCTCGTAGTAGAGCTTAGGCACCACCGGCGCGCTGGGGAAGAAAGCAGGCCAGAGGGGAATCGGGTTAGGCGGGATGTATGCCATTGGTAGCCTCCTTACATCCAGGGTATTGACGTGCTGCGCACGCTCATGAAAAGCACTTCGAGGTCATTCAGGATCATCACATCGACATCATTATACGTGTCCATGCGCTCGCTCACGTCCAGCAGGCCGTAGTCGCGCACCGTTTCGTATTCCTGGTCGGTGCCCGATGATGCGTAGTCCTCGTTTGCGCCACCAAGCGCAGTCTGTGGGAAGGTGGAGTAGACATCGCGCGCCTTGTGCCATTCGTCATAGTCCGTCAGCGTCGTTGCGCCGTTGTCGATTGCCGCGTACAAAGGCTTGTACTTCGGCATGACCTCGTTTAGCTTTGCGATGCAACGTAGCATCCAGCGTCTGGGCGGCAGTATCCCTATCTCGCGAAACTGGAAGCGCCCGACAAACTTTTGCCAAAGGCGGGAAGCCTGCGCGTCGTCGTACTTGTCGAACGTCACAAACCATGCCTCGGTGATAACGTCGGCGTCCATGAGCTCGCCCACGGTGATTGAAAGCGCACTCCAATAGGTGCGGTCCTGCTCGGTGTAGCTTCCAAGCTCGAAGGGCTCCACGTCAGTCATTGCGCATCACCTCACCAATACCCTTGTTCTGCCCTGCAATGATCTTCGCGGCCGTCTGTACGTTCTCGATTGCGTTGATGTTCTCGCTCGTGTTGTCAGCGCGCCATATCACGCTCACCTCATGACCGGTGAGCGCTGATAGCTGCTCTGCCGCACGCCTGCGCTCCAAGAGGCCAGATAGGCTCATCATCGAGGCCGGTTCGCTCATCGTGCGCACCTCGTCCTCTATCATGCGCTCGTTTTTGAATGTCACGTTTGCGATGCCCAGCATGGTATAGATGCGGTTCCATACGTTCTGCTCTGCGGCCGTGAGCTCTGCACCAAGATAGGGCACCTTGGTGTCAAGCGTATGCGTCTCGATGTTGGATATTGCGTTGTTGGCTATGGTGGCCGGTTGCCCGCTCATGATGTTAAGCAAGAGGTTCTCGGCGCTAAGCTCCTGGTCGGGGTCGGTCACGATGATATAGGGGATCTTCTGATGAAAGCGGTTGATCTGCTTCGTCTTCTGGATGTCCACCAGCTCGCGCACGGCAAGGTCGATTGCGTCTAGCATGGGTATGCGCGTCACGTTGTCATAGACAATCACGCCATTGAGCGGCGTTACCTTGAAGCGCAAGAGGCTACGCGAGTACGCCTCCCACTTGCTCGGGCGGTCGTAGACGTTCAGGGGACCGTTCGTCATGACCTCGGCTGCATACCAGAATCCGCGCTTCTTGCCCTTCTTGGGGCGTGCTATGGTCGCCTGCCCCTTGCATAGGATGGTTCGCTCTAACCAGATCGGGTCAACGGTGGCGGGAAGCCCGCGCCACTCAAAGCGCGATATCGCAAGCTGCATGACTTGGTTCAGGTATGCGTTATAGAGGCGTTCGTTGTAGTCGAAGGATCCCCAATAGACCTCACCGTTGAAGCCGCATACGTTCTTGGGCTTTGCGTTTTGGCGCCCTCTACTCATCCGTCACCACCTCCAACGTCGGCACCATGGGGGATGGGTCCCAAAGGGCTAGAAGCTTGTCCATTGCCGCATTGGCGTAGGCCGCAACCTGGGCGTTGTTCGTCATCATGTCAGCTATTCGGGCCTTTTGGTACTCGTCCGTGTTGGCTCGCGTCACGTTCCAATCGATGAGGGATTGCACCTCGGCCGCTGTAAAGGTCGCGTCGGAATCCTTTAGGCGCTCGTTAAGCGCGTCGATGTCTGTCACCATGGCAGGCCTCCAATCTTCGCGGGATCGTCCCACACCGTCGTGCCTTGCATAAGTATAGTCTCATAGGTGCGCTCGGCTGTGGGATTGTCGATGGCGCTAGCGCTCACCAGCACGTCGCTAGCCTCCCAATAGCACCCGTCATGATCGCCTGGGCACCAGTCGGTCACGTCCCAAAGGCCGTCATACATGTAGCCATAGCGTCGCATGACGTCACCTGCGCGCGCTATCGCGCCCTTGCTCTGCGTCTCGACTCGCACCTGTATCACGCGGCGCATGAGCGCGTCGGCCGTGCGATCCCCCGATGCGGCACCAAACGCAACGGGGTTGTCCAGGTCGTGCGCGTGACCCTGCCTAGCGTAGTTCTGCCGTGCGAGATCCAGCGCTAGCTTTGCGTTCGTCTCTGTGGTGCTGCGCGAGTGGCTTGCGTTGGCCTTTGTGGTGGCCTGCGTGCGCGCGGCGTTTGCCTTGCTCGTGGTCTGCGTGTTGGTTGCGTTTCCCTTTGTCGTGGCCTGCGTGCGCGATGCGTTGGCCTTTGCCGTGTTCGCGCTGTTGGTCGCGTTGGTGTTGGCCGTGTTGACGTTGTTGGTCGTGGTGTTCGTGTTTGCCGTGTTGGCATAGGTTGTCTGGTCGGTGGCATTCGCCACGTTCTGGGCTGTCGTGTCCGTCTGATATTGTTGGCCGATGGCCTCCTTTACCTCGATGTTCTCACTGGAGAGGATCGAGAGTCCTTGGCTTGTCGTGATGTTGACGATTGCCGAAAGCCCGTTTGATACGGCACCCACCACGTTACCGGATGCAAGCGCGCCCACCGTGGAAAGTGCGCCGGCCACGCTCTCGCTCTTTAGGTTGATGTCAGACGCCTGCATGGTGTACTCATCATCGGCGTAGAGGCTATTGAATATATGAGCGTTTGATATGTCGCGTAGGCTGTTCGCAAGCGTGTTCGATCTTGTGGTGCTCGTGGTGCGCGTGTTGTTCTGTATGGTCGCGTTGGCTAGTGAGTTGTTGCCGCTGTTTGCCGTGTTGGTTACGCTCGTGTTCGCGCTCGCGTCGGCGTTGGCCTTGGCCGTGTCGGCGCTCGCATCGGCGTTGGCCTTTGCCGTGTCGGCGCTCGCGTCGGCGTTTGTCTTGGCCGTGTCGGCGCTGTCATGTGCGTTCTCCATACCTGTGTTGGCGCTGCGCATGGTCGACTGGTACGTGTTGATGGCGCTCGCGCGCTGCGCCTGCGCGTCTGCATAGGCGTCCATGGCGTGCGCCACGCGGCCGTCAAGGTAGAGCGCATAGGTCGGAATGCCAAGCTCTATCGTGTAGCGCGCAAGGTCGGCACCAGGGAGTGTCAGCTGCCTCTTGGACCCATCGAGCGCCGTCCACGTGTAGGCGTTCGTGCCCGCGGCATTAACGCCGTCTAGCACGACATCCCACCGGAGGCACTCGGCCATGGGTGATAGCTGCTCCATGATGCGTGGGTTCGAGCCAAGATCCTCCACGCGTACCATGATGTCGTTGCCTAGCGTGTCGCTCACCACAAGATGGGCGTAGGGGTAGGTGTAGAGCTTTGCGATGTCGGCGTATCGGTCGGGATAGCCGAACGCTGCCTTTTTCAGGTTAAGGCGCGCGAGCTCGCGCATATGAACGTCGGGCACCACTCTATAGATGGTAACGCCTGCTATGGCGTAGGTCGTACCCGCAAGCGTGAGTGCTCGTTTCGGAAGGATAAAGGCCGCGCGCGTGCTCTTGATGAGCTGTGGCAGGCGTGACGCAAGCGTGGAAAGGTCGTTTCTCGCGTTGCTTGCGCTGATGGCATAGAGATACGTATAGCTTGCCATGCTTCCACCCACGCCACCGTAGGCGCTGGGGTTGCGCATGTCCTCATAGCTGCGGCCTCCATAGTGCCACTCATAGCCGCTCACGCCAACCTGGTGTCCGTCGCGCGTGCCTGTGTCGTAGAAGCTTGCCGGCGTCGTGCTGCCGCTCACCTGCTGTGCAAGCATGAGCGATGCCACCTCACCATAGGGGATCGTGCTTGCAAGTACGATCATCTTCGAGCCCTGCGCGATGTCAATGAGGTTGGATGATACCGTCACGTCGGGATCACCAAAGCTCACGTCAGGCGTGAGCAGGTCCGTGCACATAGCCTTTGGGTTGGCAAGGTAGGCGTCAACGGACGTTGCATAGGCCGGCGCATGCCCACGATGCAGCATGAGCGTAGTCCGTGCCAGGTGCGGTAGATAGGTTGTCCATACGTCAACCTCCAACACAAGCTCGGTTGCCGATGGTGCCCTATAGATAGCGTCCTGTATCCAGGCGCAAACGGTGCGCACGCCTGTTGTGCCCTCGTGATTGATGGGCTCGTCCTCGGTGAGCTGCGGTACCTGCATGTAGACGTAGTTGTACGTGAGCGCCATGTCATAGGGGACGTTAACGCGCACGCTGTCAAGCTGTGTGCGCGTGAATCCGTTATCGAGCTCGATTGTGCGGCCGTCCAAGCGTTCAAAGTAGCTGTCACGCGCCTCTGTGTCATGCCAGTTTACGACATGCTTGTAGTCGCTCGGCCACGACACCGAACATAGCTTGATGCTTGCCGTGTAGTCGTATCGCCCATAGTCGAAAGGCACCTTGCGCCGGTATGGGTCCACGTTTTCCAGATGCGGAAACGCATCATCTGATAGTTTCGGAAACGCTCTGGGCATGCTTGCACCTCCTATATGTAAAAGCGTGCGCGCATCATGGGATACGCGCACGCCATACTCACGAATCGAAAGACAGCGATCAGCCGGCAGTCGGCGCAACGACGGTATAGGTGCCCGTTGCCGTCTCGGGATCATCCGTGCCGTTGTTGTAGGTGCTCGTGGCCGTCACCGTGATAACGGTGCCCACCGGCACCGTCGTGCCCACGTGCAGGATGCCAAAGCGGTCGATATGCGTCTCGTAGGGATCGAGATCGATTGCCGCATCGTCACCGTCAGCGGCCGCGAGCTCGTAGGTAACGGAGTCAGGCGCTACCGAAAGCGTAGGCGGCACCGTGGCCGTTGCCGGTGTGGCCGCAAGCGTGCCAACGATGTTGGACACAAGCGCAAGCTGCCCGCCCTGCTCGACGTTGGCCGTTGCCGGCGTGAGCGTGAGGCCGGTTACGCTTTCGGTGATGGTCGTGTTGAGCGTGCCCGCCTGCGTGGTGAAGAGCACAGCCGGCACGAAGGGCGATGCGGAGTACATGCCAATGACGGTGTAGTACCACGTCTCGGTGCGCGTCTGCGGATTGAAGAAAGAGTCGTTGCTGATGTCATAGTCAGCGCACACAAAGAAGTCGTCAGTCGTGAGAAGCGCATACGCGCCAGGGATGGGAATGGAGTCGATGAACTGGATGCGGTACTTGACTTCGGCCTTGTCCAGGTTGAAGACGCTGGAAAGCGTATCGACATCAAGAGACGCCTTGGCCTTGGCCTCGATGTAGAGCACCATGGTAGGGATCTCATCGTCGTTGACCCAAACCGGCACCGTCACATCCTTGGCATTGTAGAGGCGCGACGGGATGGTAAAGAGGTCGGCGTACTCGCGTAGGGCACGGAGGAAGCTCTTGCCGGTTGCCTCGTCAACAGGCATGGCCGCCTGGTGCTTGTAGAAGCCATGACGGTACTCGTGCTCTGCGATGATCTGCTTGTAATACCCATACTCGTCATACTCGGCGCTGTTGTACGGGACGTTCATGATCTTGGCAGCAAGCTGATTCAAGCCGTACTCGCCCGTGAATGCGCCTCGAAGCTCCATGGTGTTGATGCTGATCGGGTACTGGTCGTACCTGTTCACGCTGTGATAGGCCACCTGGCCGTCAGGACGGTACACCTTCAAGAGGTTGGTGATGTCGTCGATGCGATGGCCCCAATCGTCCTTATAGGAGTGGGCCTTGATGAAATCGAGCTCGATCTCCTGGATGGTGGTGCCAAAGAGAATGTCCTCGCGCTTGCGCTTCAAGGGGTTCGTGAAGGTGCGCTGTCGGATGAGCTGACCCGCGATTCGATTGACGAAGATGTCCATGAACTCATTGAGATACTTCTTGTTCATGGGCTTGAAGAGGAACTGCGCCACCTGGGCCACGGAATGCTGGGAGGGGTCCGGCACCCGCTGCTGGAAGTCCGTGGAGGCCTCCAAATAGGCGTTTGCAAGTACGGTAGTGTTGTTCTGCATTGTTACACCTGCTTTCGATTAGAGAAGGTCCAAAGAGTCAATGCCAAGGACAGCGTCAACGAGATCAGCTGCCGCCTCGCCCGCATCATCGACGTTGTCAAGGTCCGCGTCACCCTCGACGGCCGCGACTCCAAGCGCGTCAAGCGCGCGCTGCATGCCGTCCAGGCGCTCACGTAGAAACGCCTCGATGTCATCGAGCCGGCGCACGATGCCGTCGTAGTCGTCGATGCGCTGCTCCACCGCCTCATCGTTAGTCTCGGGACTCGACTCGTCCGCCACGTCCTCACGATCCTCAGTGATGTCATCGGTGCGCTCATCTTCCATGTCATTACCTCCTTATATGAAAATAGGCCACATCATGCGTATGAGGCATGTTGTGGCCCATTATAGCGGCAACACCTTGTCTTTGCAGGTCATGCGCGAATGCCATTCGCAGCCGATGCGGTGCGCTCCTCACGCCGGTTATCCGCGATTGTCGGCGTTCGTGGCCTGCTCGGGGGCCTCGCCTGCACTCATCTTACCCCAAAGAGACTCAAAGCCTGCAAGAACCTTGCACGCGTCGAATGGTCGCTATAGCGCACGATACCCATGTAGTAGAGATCCACAAAGCCCTTTAGTGACTTCTGCGCGCGCCTTGCCATGACGTAGTTTGGCTTTGCGTCCGATGCCGTGAGCGCATAGATGGGCTTTCCGTCCGTGCTCTTTGGTATACCCTCGCATACGTAGTAATAGCCCTCGCGCGCATCGAGCCACACACCGTAGGTGTCGCCCTGGTACGCAACACCGAAGGCAAATCGCGCACCCTTGGGCACCTCGCCAAAGTAGGAGCTATCAAGCGTAACGAACTCGTTCAGGTTGTTCGCGGCGCTCGTTGCGCTGCCAGCCAAGAGCCCGCCCGATACGCTTTCCTCCTGCGCGTTTGACCATGACTCATCGGGTGGGCCGTACCAAAGCAGGCATTTACCACCAAAGTGCCAGCTAAAGCCGTAAGGGGGCACGTCCGTGATGCCAAAGTGCGCAAGCCATGGGCACGTGAGATCCACGGCATTACCCAATAGATAGAGTCGCGGCCGGTCGGCGTCAGGCGTGTTCCTGTTCTCACGCGATACGGAGGTCATGATAGAGGCCACTGCCTCGATCTCGTTTGGCAGGTAGTTGTGCACCTTGTCTATGCGCCGATCCAATAGCGCCTCATCGAAGATGAACCTACGCACGCCCGCAAAGCTGTTCGAGCGGTTCTTGATGCTGCCAGCGTCAGACAATGCCAAAAAGTATCCTAGAGTGTCCCACTTGGGTTTGCCCCTCTCTGGCCGCTCGGCTATGCGCGCTATGCGGCCCTGCGTGTCAAGCATGTAGCGCGCCAGGAGCGCATCATCAGGTAGCGCGTCGTACATCTTCGCAAAGTACCCCACCTGTAGGGCGTCGCTCCCCTTTAGCTGCTCCTTGGTGCGCGCGAGCTCGACAAAGCGCTTGTGTCGCTTTGGGTAGTCGCGTAGCGCACACTGATAGCGTAGCCCGAAGGTCTTACCACGCGTTCGCGCGTCGATGATGAGGTTGTATGGCGCGTCCTTGGAGAGTATGAGGGGCCAGTCTATGTAGCCCTCTGGCGTGTATGCTAGTTGCATGTCCAGGCCTCCATGCCCTCTAGTGTCTGCTGGTATAGCCTTGGTGTCGCAAAGTTTTTGACAAAGTGGCGATACACAAAGCGATGCCAGCTGGAGCCCATGGCAATAGCGAGCGCATAGGGGTAGTTGTACTCCACGGTTATGACCTTCTCGCCGCATGAGACGCTACGGCTATATCTCGATTGCAGGTAGTCGACGTTCGACTGGTTGGCATGCTTCATAAGATCCCCTATCCGTCGGTTGGTGTCGTAGAGCGCTATCGATTGCGGTGTGTTCAATGCGCACGCCTTGCCGGTGTAGTCCACCACGTCAGCGATGAGCGTGTCGCGAAACTTCGGGCTCGTCCTATCGAGCGAGTGGCACACCTCGTTCTGCACGCTGACGTTATAGCCAAAGGCCCTGGGCAAGAGCTCGTGAACGTCGTAACCCTGCGCGAGCATGTCAGCGAACCACGTGACAATCGTATAGGCACCCTCTGGGCGTGACAGTCCTGCCATGGTGACGTGAGGCTTTCCATGATCGTCGACGCTAACGCGCGCCTTGTTCCACGCCTCCATATGGTAGGGATAGTAATCGCACGTGCGCGTTGCCGGCTCCACCTCGAAGCAGCCCACACCGTCTAGATCTGCGGCTAGATCGGGCCAGCACTCTCTCAGGCGCGTCATGCAGAGGTGCAGCGCGTCCGTGGTTGCCTTGTGCAGGGGCTCCAACGCCTCTATCAGCATGCTCGCCTCTATGCCATCCATGCATGCCACCTTTACGGAGTCGGTGTCACCACCCGTCACGATGGCCGCGCCACCAAAGGCCTCATAGATCAGCTCGATTGCTATGATGAGCTGCATGCGCGAGCCGCCGACGATGCGGAGGCCATAGGGATAGAGCACCATTGGATGCCTTTGCTCTGCCAGGCGCTCATCATAGTTGGCCTCTGTCGTGCGCGTGGAGCGATCTACCCTCAGCTCATCGTCGGCTGCTACCATGTACTCGGCCTTCAGCACGTTCTGCGCCTGCGTGCCGTATATGCTGTTGAATAGTCCTTTTACCGCATTGCCATACCAGGCGCTCACGAACTGATGCGTAAAGGATCCAGCACGCAAGCCGTCCGCTATGCCCTTCGGCACCGTCTGGGGAATGTCGCGCACGTAGGGCTCACCCTCGGCATAGTTGTTGTTTATCACCTTCGCATCGTTCTTTAGCACGTAGAGCATGTTAGATTGAAGCGTCACGTAGTCAGGGGGCCATATGCTCTTGATGGTTCCCTCACCAAAGAGCGCCGTGCACGTGTCCCACTCGTAGACCCTGCTCATACACCAAAGCTCTAGCTCAGAGACAAATACCGTGCACTCGTCGGCCTGCATGAGCTTTCCGTAGGCGAATGTCGGATTGACGGCATTGTCCACGAATCCCACTCGTCGTAAATATTCCATCGCGTCAATGGCGCGCACGTTGTTGTCGGACACGTCTGATAGTGGCACGTGCTTTGCGAACTTCGCTTGTGCGAGAAGTCCAATACCCCACGCGTCAAAGGCGCTGCCCTTGCGTAGCCTTACGTTAGTGAAGCGTATGCATGCGTGCATCCAGCGTTGGAAGGGATACGCATATCGATGCAGCACGTCATAGCGCGTATAGCTCAATACCTCATCGACCCACATCTGTAGCACCTTCTGCGGTAGATCGTGGAAGCCCACCGGCACGCGCCGGCCGTTTATGAATGCGTGATGTGCGCTCGTCTCGTCCAGGCTGTAGACGCGTTCGACAACTGTCGAAGCCGTGAGCGCTGACGTGAAGGTGAAGCCACCTCGAAATGTCGCTAGGCGCGTCGCGTAGCTCTCGAAGGTTGCCGGCTGCTCGCGCCGGCACAATTCCTCGAATGCCTTTAGCAGGTTGAGCCGCTTGTGAGGTACCGTAAGCTTTCCTATCTCAGCTCGTGCCATCTGGCGTACTAGCGAGGTCTTTGTCAGTACCCTATGCCCTAGCATGTCGGGCCGTAGCCATTCGTAGGCGTCGCACAAGTAACGGAGATAGGCAGGTATCACCTGCACATCGCGCGCGGCATAGCCCAATTCCTCGTCACTCAAAGGCGTCTCAGGCGTGCGAACGAGATCGTAGTCCCAATCGCCCACAAGCTTTGGTAGCCCGCACGTGTCACCCATCGCGGCCAGTCCGCGCATCTCCAAGTGATATGTATCCCAGATTCGCAGCACCTTGCGCCCGTCCTGCAAAAGGTCAAGCGTATAGATATTGGTGGAGCTCTGCGCGTTAACCTCCATGTCATAGAGCTCGTGCAGGCCCGTCATTATCGGTTGCAGGTCGAAAATCGCATTGTAGGCGCAAAGCACCGGTATCACGCACATGCGCTTTGCGGCCTCTATCACATCGACTATGTAGGCTATGGCCTCGTCAACGTGACGCACAAACGTGATCCTCTCGCCTGGGCAACCTAGCTCATAGGTGGCCATGTCGCACTGGTGCAGGTCGTTGAAGATGAAGAGTATCGGCCACGCATACACGTTGCCGTCTGGAAACGTCATGTTGCTCGTCTCGGTGTCGTAGGCACACCATATCTTGTATGGCCGTTGCTTGCCTGCCATGACGCTACCTAGCCATCTTGATAAGGTCCATGGCCGTCTCATAGGGCACCTCTGGCAGCTCGTACACGCTCGGGTCGTTAAGCTCTTCGGTGACGTACTCATACACAAGTTGCAGGTCGCCAAAGGACTCTTGCGCGTCCGTGCCCTTCTTGTCGATGAGCCATTGTCTGAACTTCTTCGCGTCTGTAGTCTCGTCGTTGTAGAAGTGCGAGAGTATGAGGTCATAGCGCTCGTTTCTAGGCACGTTCGAGCCCTTGGGCCATAGACCCTTGGTAGCAGCCCAGAATACGGACTTCTTGCGCTCGCTGATGCTGGATGTCGCGCCCTCAGTACCAGCAGCGTTGAGCTGTTGCATCAATATCGCGTTTCGTCGCTGCACGCGAAAGCCACCGTATGCGACATCACGCGTGCTCTTGCGTATGCCTGCAAGGCGCTCTATAGCCTGCTTGCGCTGCTCTGGTGTCAGCTTTGCGCCAGCCTGCGCCTGCTGCCGTAGGTACTTCGCATAACCCTCGGCTAGCTTGCGCTCGGTCGCGTCCTTTGTGCGCGCATCGCGCTCGATCCTATCTGCCTGCCTACGCAAGCGCTTACGTGCGTTATAGAGCTCGTCGCTCGGTCGCTTTGGACGTGGTGCCTTTGTGCGTGCGCGCTTCGGAGGCTGTGCGACAACACCTGCACTTGTCTCTTGCGTAGGCTTGCTCTTCCTTTGAGGCGCATACTGCACCTTGCCGGCCTGGTATGCGCTATTGAGCGTCTCGATGCTCACGCCCCTGCCCACGCGTGCGAGGTCGCGCAAGCCCTCAGCCATGCGCGCATCACCAAGCTTTTCCACGCGGTCGGCCAGTCGGCGCACGCGCCTACGTGCGTTATAGAGCTCGTCGCTCGGTCGCTTTGCCCTAGCCACGATAACCACCTTTCATGTCTATAAGTGCGGCCGCTATCTTCGAGGATAGCGGCCGCATGAAAGCCGTAGATAGGCGCTGTAAGCCTAGTCGACCGGATACACGCTCTTGACGGTGTTGCCGTTGGGGAGCTTCTGCTCATGGATCGCGAGCCGCAGGCAACCGGCCTCGGTTGACTTGCCACAATCGGGATAGAGCGCAAGCAGCATGTCGCAGGAACGCGCGATGCCATCACTCTGCGTCATGAGCGCACGACCGTCAGCAAGCAAGAAGTAGGTGTTCTTGCAGGGCGTGTCAGGCACACCCTCGATGCGCGAACGACGCACGCCCGGCACCTGGAAGATGTCGATAACCTCCATGGTGTCATGGTCGGGCACGATCACGTTAGCCAGGGACTCGGCAGAGTTGAGCGCACGGAGCGCGCGGTTCTTGTCGTGATCACTGTCAAGCGTGATGGTGGAGAGCGTGCGGCCGGTGTTCTCAGCGTTGAAGATTGCGAGGTCAGTCATGGTAAGTTCCTTTCTAGTCGTTGATGAAGTACTCTCGAACTTGCTCGGGTTCACTTGTCGCGCGAGCGTTGAGCCAGAAGTCCAATAGGCTCATGTCGCAATACTGCTTGTAGACGGTAGTATGAACGATGGTAATCGACTCATCACCGTGCTCATGCCTCAGAAAGCGCGTGGCACGCTTTGCGGTCCACTTGCCTAGCAACGTATCGGTAAAGTCGTTTGGCTCACCGGTGGCAAAGGTATGCCCATCGCATACGGTATAGACGATTGACCGGCCAATGCGTCGGCTTATCTGCGACATTTCGATAGCGTCAGTGAGATTCACCTTTGATGCCATGCGATCACCTCCCCTCTATCCTAGTGCGTGACTAAGCGCTATACACGCTTGCGCTATGATTAAAACTAACAGAAAGCATAGTGAAATGCAAGCGTAAAATTTTGCAAGTAGGTCAATCACTACGGTACCACTCTTTTCATGTTGTAGTACAATAGATGCAAGGCAACTGTAACACAAAGGAGGATAGGCCGTGGATGAGAGCACGTTTTATGCATGCTGGAAGGTGATCGACACATTAGAGCTGGAAGCATATAAGGAGCTCGAAAACCTTTGGAAGCGTCAAGACGCAAACGCGCCCGATGCCATCCATGATCATACAAACATGCTGCAAGGTATCATCAGGGCTCGCAAGATGCTAGAGTTGAAGTGTTATTTGGTATTCGACAAGTCCATTAAGGAGCTCGACCATGATTGATGTTATGTACGTGCTCATGTCCTGGCTAATCATCACACTGGTGCTTTGGGTTGGGTTGCCAATCGAGAACAGATCACTTGGAGCCGTTGCAAGTATCGAGATCGTAGCTGTGATAATTTGGGTCGGTATGGTCTGCTTTCTTGCATGATCTTGTGCTATACTAGAGTCCTGGCAGGGCAGGGCAGGCCCTGGGCAGGACGTGCGTGACTGGTGCGTCGCGTAGCCCCTCGGACGGTCGTCGTGATCGTCTGGGGGGCTTTCGTTTGAGTCGGGAATATACCAGCTTT
>ODAI012053499.1_pt1 | contig 17223 bp, 9 predicted proteins | sample 1539321 | NCBI WGS metagenome assembly ODAI01 (sample SAMN02144231, study PRJEB22623) | gut metagenome | biome: sheep rumen | host: Ovis aries | place: New Zealand | reverse complement strand
TGCAGGATAAGTTGCTTACCATATTCATCCGACATCAAGTCATATCGAATGCCAGAGCCCACAAACGCATGTTTGATTTCGGGCAGTGCATCTACCGTTTTGTAGATATCGATAATAGGCCCGAAATCGCAGTTGAGGTTTTTGCATATATTTGGTTGTAGGCACGACGGCCGTGCACACTGCTCACAAAGTGTTTTGTTCTTACCATGCATCTGGTACATGTTTGCGCTCGGTCCCCCTAAGTCTGAAATGACTCCATGCCAATCAGGCAAATGGGTAAGTTTTTCAATCTGTCTGAGGATAGATGCTTTCGAGCGCGAAGTGATTTGCTTACCTTGGTGCGCCGATATAGTGCAAAAAGCACATCCTCCAAAACACCCTCTATGCATACAAACAGAGAACCGAATCATATCGTATGCAGGGATACGTTTGCCCCTATATTTTGGATGCGGCATGTACTGAAACGGTAAATCATAAACTGCATCCAGTTCCTCTTGCGTTTGCGGGTCATAAGGGGGATTGACCACGACATCATCCTGTACAATGGTAGAGGGATGTATCTTATTCGACTCTATCTCAATCAGTTTAAAATCTTCCGCATGGCATCGTTTATCTTTCTTTTCCTCTTCGTAGGAGTGCAAGTGAATCGCATTGGGGTCATTTGTAGTTCCTCTGTAGACCGTCTGCGGAATGTCATGTTGAATACCTCGTTGTGCAATCTCAACCATGGCTTTCTCCCCCATCCCATAGACTAACAAATCTGCCGTTGAATCCACTAATATCGAAGGCATCAGTTTGTCTGACCAGTAGTCATAATGCGCCAATCGACGCATAGAGGCCTCTATTCCTCCTATTACTATTGGCACATCCGGGAAATGTTGGCGCAATATTTTGCAATAGGTTATTGTACAATAGTCAGGTCTTGCACCAGGGCGACCTTCGGGTGTATAGGCATCATCCGACCTCAATCTGCGCGCTGCAGTATAGTGATTAACCATTGAGTCCATACTACCTGCTGAAACCGCAAAATAAAGACGCGGACGCCCTAACTTGGTAAAGTCCCGATGGTCACCTCGCCAGTCCGGTTGAGGCACGATAGCCACTCTATATCCAGCCGCCTCTAATGCCCTACCAATCACAGCAGCGCCAAATTGGGGATGATCGACATAGGCATCACCTGTGAAGAAGATAACATCCACTTCACTCCATCCACGCAAATCCATCTCTTTGCGTGTGGTTGGCAAATATTTCAACAAATCATTCAATCTGCAATGCCAGGGCGGTCTTGAGGTTCACCAATTCTTCGTTCATATCAGCCAGCACTTTGTATTTTTCTTCCGCGGTATAAGCCCGCTTGACAACATTCGTCTCATCAACTTGCAATGTCAATTGCAGATGACTATTATGCAGCGTTTGGCGCATATGGTCCATGACAGCCTTGCCAAACTGTTTAAAAGCAGCTTTTTGCCACGGGTTCGCCAACTTAAGCACACAATGATGCTGGTCTATCAATTCCGGTGTATACTCTTTGAGTATAGCCAAGAGGCGCGGTTCTTCTTTGAAGATAGTGTACAGACCAGCCCATGCGCCTTTGAACTGGTCAAGTGTAAAAGGGGTGTTTTCCTCCGAATGAATATTAGTTGTTACCGGTGGAATAGTTGCCGTCTCTTTCGCCGGAGCTGAAGCCGCATTGATAGTCGGGATCGTAGGTATCTTAGACATCTTAGGCGGTGCTGCAGGTTGAGCAACAGGTTGTGCTGCAAGTTGAGCAACAGGTTGTGCTACAGTCGGCTGTTTGATCACCGGTTGCGCCTTGCGCTCTACTTGTTGTGGCGTCATAACTGCCGTCTGCTGAGGGACATTGAGTTGGGTTAACTTAACTAAGCAGAGCTCAACTACTAAGCGTTTATTTCGTGCTGTACGATAGTTGATATCACATGTATTTACTACATCCAGAGCTTTAAAAATCCACTGAGCATCACATTGCTGCGCCTGTTCGGCATAGCGCCTGCGAATGCCGTCGGATGTCTCCAGTAGCTGGATAGTTGCAGTGTCTTTTGAAACCAATACATCCCGAAGATGTTGCGCAAAACCGGTAATAAAATGTCCGGAATCAAATCCGCGTCGCAGCACCTCGTCTAACAGCAGAAGTGCATCACTTACATCGTTTTTTAAAGCTGCATTGACCAAACGGAAATAGTACTCAGAATCCAACACATTAAGCACCTCAATTGCCTGCTCATAAGTAATGGTATTACCGCAAAAAGCTACCAATTGGTCAAAAATTGACAAGGCATCACGCATTCCGCCATCCGCTTTCTGCGCTACCACGTTCAACGCTTCCTCACTGACAGTCACTCCCTCTTGGGATGACACATACTGCAAGTGAGCGATAATATCGGATACCGTTATACGCGCAAAATCATATACCTGACAACGGGACAAAATGGTTGGAAGCACCTTGTGTTTTTCCGTCGTTGCCAAAATAAAAATTGCATACGACGGAGGCTCTTCCAAAGTCTTAAGCAAGGCATTGAATGCACCCTGCGAAAGCATATGTACCTCATCTATGATATAGACGCTGTATTTTCCTATTTGCGGTGGGATACGCACTTCCTGAATGAGCGTACGGATATCTTCAACAGAGTTGTTTGAAGCAGCATCCAATTCATGGATATTGAACGAGCGTTGCTCATTAAAGGCCTGACAAGACTCGCACTCGTTACATGCGTCATGACCTTCCGTTGGATTAAGACAGTTTATCGTTTTGGCAAAAATACGAGCACACGTCGTCTTACCCACTCCACGAGGTCCGCAGAACAAATAAGCATGTGCCAAATGGTTCTGACGAATAGCATTGCGCAGGGTCTCGGTAAGTGCGCGTTGCCCTACCACCGATTCAAAGGTAGCAGGGCGATATTTCCTGGCGGAAACAATGTAATCGTTCATATTGTTTATATTAGTGCCGCAAGGCGGCTTCCAATTGTGCTAAACGATGTCTCATCACAGGATCGGTGTCCAATTGTTCTTCTACAATCTTCACCGAATGTAATACCGTCGCATGAGTGCGTCCACCTAAGGCTGCCCCTATCTCGGAAAGCGAACACTCCGTGAATTTCTTACCTAAATACGAAGCCAAATGACGCGCCATCATCACCTCATGAGAACGGCTCTGGGAGCAAATAGACTTATCTTGTATATTAAAGAAAGTTGCTACCGCCTCTATCACCTCTGACATGGACATGGACTTCGGACGTATCTCTACAATACGTCCTAACACACTCTCTGCCAAGGGCATATCAATTTCGCGATTAACCAAAGTCGAATAAGCCAGCAACGAAGCGGAAACTCCCTCCAAATCACGAATAGAATCACGTACATTTGCTGCAATGAAATCTATGATATCATCACTTAACGTAACACCGTCACGATGAAGTTTCGAACACAAGATATCACGACGCAATTGATAATCAGGACGCAAAATCTCAGCCGAAAGCCCCCACTTGAAACGCGTCAGAAGACGGTCCTCTATATCCTTCAATTCAAGCGGAGAACGATCCGAAGTCAGAATCAACTGCTTGTGAGACTGCTGTAAATAGTTGAAGATATGGAAAAATGTATCCTGGGTTCCCTTGGATGTAAAATACTGAATATCATCCACTATAAGTACATCTACTTGCTGGTAGAAATTCAAGAAATCCGGCACGCGATTCTCCTGAGTTGCAGCCATATACTGTAACTTGAAAGTATTAGCCGTTACATATAGCACACGTTTCGAAGGATCGTTTGCCAGTACTTGATTACCGATGGCGTTAGCTAAGTGCGTCTTGCCTACTCCGCTTCCACCATAGATGAACAACGGATTGAACGCATTATACCCCGGTTGTTTGGCAATCGTCACACCTGCTACACGCGCTAGTTTATTAGGTTCGCCCGCGATAAAGGTATCAAACGTATACATCTCATTTAGCTGAGTCTCAAATGCCTCACGAGGTTCGCGAACAATATTCTGAACTGCCATCGGCTTGGATTGACTGCTACCGGGAGAAGGTATCGTCGAACCTGCTCCGGAAACGGAATCTATCAGCACACGGTACTCTAACTGAGTAGAACTGCCAAAAACGCGACGGATAACCATTGACAGCAAAGAGATATAATTCTCTTCTATATACTCAACTATAAACTGAGAATTAACCTGTAACGTAAGCACATTATTCTCGAAATGCAACGGCACAACTGGCGCAAACCATGTCTGGTATGCACTTGCTGTCAGATTGTCGCGGAGCAGTTCCTGACACTGATGCCAACTTCGAGTTAAGTCAGTCACAAAAATATAGTTTTTATGGTGCTTAAATGTTATCTGTCAAATAGTCAAACATATACGGATTTTGCACAAAAAAAGTAGACCTTTTTTTCGCCGAAATCGGGTGCAAAGGTACTACATTTTTTTGAACTGGCAAAATTTTTCAAAAAAGAAAAACCGCCATTTTTTGTATTTCAATAAGTATCAGTTAGTTAGATTTTTCAACCTGATTATCAGTGAGTTACAAAATCACTTTAGGAGCAAATACCTGATTTATAACCTAAAAACACCCCTCTATACCAAAACATGTTTTAGGTTAACTTGCGTAAAATTAGTAATTTCGAAAGAAAATAATTATTTTTCTCTATTTAGACAGAGGCAAAATAACAAATCTTGGCATTTTTACACTTATTTTGACTTTTTGGCCTTGTCACTTTTATCTTTTCCGCCGAACAGAGAGAAATGGACATAACGACGAGGATTTGCTTTCAAATCGACTAAGAACGAGTCGGCGGATTGTACCGTTGAATTGATATTTACATACAAAGATTTATCATTGAGAAGCATGCCTAAAGTGCCGTCGGTTGAACGGGCCTCAGCCAACAAAATATTGACCTGATCCACTGCCGTATCAACACGGGCTACGGTTGACTTTAAATCCGCTTCACGCAAGTCATGAGACAGAACCTCTATATTGGCCATCGCTGTATCTAAATTATCCACGATTATAGGCACTCGGTTTTGCATCAAATCTTTAAGAGCACGAGAACTTACGGTCAAATCGGAAGACAACTTGTCCACATTGGCCAACGAGTTCTTCAAATGGTCATCTGCCAATTGACCTTTCACATTATCTATCAGCGATTTAGCAGAAACAATCGTACTGTCAAGGTTACCTAACAATCCGGCCTGAAGATTATCAACCAGACCGGGAATAATCTGCGTGGGCAACAAGGAGTTATCCTCATAAAAAGATGTGGACTCGCCTGTCGGAACGGATAAAGCAATTGCACTTCCGCCTAATAACCCATCTGCTACCAAATCCATCGTCGTCCCCATGGGCAAATTGATATCACGATTTATCGAGATGCTGACAACAAAAGAACTGTCCTTCGTAAAATCATAGCGGATGTCATCAACTTGACCTACCTTATATCCGCGTATATACACGGGAGCCTGCTCCGTTAAGCCGTTCAACTCTGGATAAACTCCGTAATAATGGTCAACAATGGAGAATATATTAAATCCTTTCAGAAAATTGAAACCGAAATACAATAGTACCAGACAAATAATCGCTAAAATGCCGACTTTTAACTCTCTCAAATGATTAATTTTCATATCTGTTTCTTACAATTTTATCACAAAACAACCGGGGAAACGGCTCTTCAGTTCTTGCTGCAACGCAAAAGCTGCGTCACGACTGTTAGTTGCCCCGTAATAATATTTATACCATTCCCCTTTTTTGACATATCCGCAACCTTTCAACCCGTTAAAACGGGCATCGCCGGCGGGAATAATCTCATGCGATGCAAAAATCTGCACAGCATACCTCGGACCTTCACCAGATACTGCGGACTCTACATTAACAGGCTTGGTATCATCCGATTGCGCAGCCTTTTCCTCTGGCAAATCAGGCTTCGGAACATCATTCGGCTTCACCTCGACGGGCTTCTCCGCCTCTACAGGAGCTATTGTATCTATCTTAAGACCCGTTACACGTTTATAGAACGTGCCGAATGCGTCGCATATAGCCTGAGAAATCTTGGTCTGACCTTCCTCCGATGCCATAAATCGCTCCTCCTCTGCGTTGGAGATAAATCCCATCTCTACCAGCACACTCGGGCAGGCGGACTTCAACAACACCCAGAATGCGGCCTGACGAACTCCGCGGTCGCCACGCTTAAGTGTACCCGAGAATTGTTGCTGCAACAGGGACGCATAGTTCAAACTCTGGTCCAAATACTGGTTCTGCATCAACTCAAACATAATATATGAGTCTATCGAATTAGGATCAAAACCGTGATATTTCGTCTGATAATCACTCTCCAACTTGATCACGGCATTCTCGCGCATCGCAACATCTAAATTCCGGTCCAACTTGTCCGTTCCAAGAACAAAAGTCTCTGCCCCGCGGGCAGACGGAGAAGGAGAAGAATTAGTGTGCACACATATAAATAAGTTCGCATTATTCTTATTCACAAAATCGGCGCGTTTCTGCAAGGGGATAAACACATCCGTCGTACGGGTGTATAACACCTCCACATCAGGATACGCCTTCTTTATCATCTCACCGGTCAATAACGATACCGACAGATTCAAATCTTTCTCCTGAGCCACATGACCTATCGCACCGGGATCCGTGCCTCCGTGACCGGCATCAATCACCACAACAAAAGGACGGTCATTCCGAACCACATTCGAGGACGATACACGCACGAACACACACAGAAACAATATCAATATCGCAACTTTTATGCGCATAATAACAATTTTACCTTGCAAAGGTACTACTAAAAAACCGCATACACAAATTTTAATACACTTTTTTCGCGTTTTTTATAAAAAAACGTATAAAATAACAGAAAAAATCATTTCACTCTTGCATGATCGGAAAAAAAGCAGTAACTTTGTGCGGTTTTTAGTGAATTTGGGCGTAAACTATGCAGAAAGTAACTTTCACACAACAAGAGGAACAACTCATACAACATGAGTTTGATGTCTTGCTCGAGGCATATGAGAATTCCATGCACCGCCAGAACACCGACATCATCAGACGCGCTTTCCTCTTCGCTAAGCAGGCTCATGACGGAGTCCGCAGACTTTCTGGAGAACCATATATCCTGCACCCTATCGCCGTCGCGCAGATTGTCGTCAAAGAAATAGGACTCGGCTCTACAAGTGTTTGCTCCGCACTCCTACACGACGTCGTCGAAGATACGGACTATACCGTCGAAGACATACAAGGACTGTTCGGAGACAAAATCGCTCATATCGTCGACGGACTCACTAAAATCAGCGGTGGCGTCTTTGGAGACCAAGCCAGCGAACAGGCCGAGAACTTCCGCAAACTCCTGCTCACCATGTCAGACGATATCAGAGTCGTTCTCATCAAAATCGCCGACAGACTACATAACATGCGTACTCTCTCCGCACAGCCAAAAGACAAACAATATAAGATCGCAGGAGAAACACTCTATATCTACGCACCGCTCGCACATCGGCTCGGACTGTTCCCTATCAAATCAGAACTGGAGAACCTCAGCTTCAAGTACGAGCATCCGGATACATATAAGGAAATAGAAAACAAACTCGCCGCTATTCGCGATAACCAACTGGAGGACTTCGAGACTTTCTCCAAACCGGTCAAGGAAAAACTGCACGCCATGGGATACGACTTCACAATGAAAGCACGTATCAAATCCGTGTACTCCATCTATAAGAAAATGACCGACAAAGGAATCCCGTTCGAGGATGTCTATGACCTCATGGCGGTGCGTATCATCTTTACTCCGCACGACGGACTCCCGGAAAAAGACCAGTGCTGGATGATCTACTCCGCAATCACAGAGATTTACAGACCTCATCCGGAACGCATTCGGGACTGGATATCAACACCTAAAGCTAACGGATACGAGGCACTGCATATCACCGTCATGGCGTCTAACGGACAATGGATCGAGGTGCAGATACGTTCACAGCGTATGAACGAGATTGCAGAGAGAGGACTGGCTGCACACTGGAAATATAAAGCAGGGGAACGAGGGGAAAGCGAACTGGATAAATGGTTGAGAACCATCAAGGAAATCCTCGACAATCCAGAACCAAATGCCATCGAGTTCCTCGATACCTTTAAACTCAACCTCTTTGCACGGGAAGTCTTTGTCTTCACTCCAGGAGGAGATATCAAAACCATGCCGCAGGGAGCTACAGCCTTGGATTTCGCCTTCCAACTGCATACACAGCTCGGTGAACACTGTATTGGAGCAAAAATCAACCACGAACTGCAACCAATGTCCTATGAGCTCAAAGGAGGCGACCAGGTCGAAATACTTACTTCACCCTCACAGCACCCGCAACAGGAATGGCTCAATATGGTCACTACCGCTAAAGCACAGACCGCACTCAGACAGTACTTCCGACGAGAGGAAAGAGCACATATACGTAAAGGTGAAAAACTCTTTAATGATGCACTCGTCATGTACAACGCCTCGGAACAGCATGACACTGCGCTACAACGCACACTTAACTATTATCACCTCACCTTACCTGCAGAATTGTACCTGCGGATAGGACAAGGATATATACAGCTGGACAACCTGCAACAGATCATCTTCCCTAAAAAGAAAAGCATTTGGAAAAGGCTTAATCCCTTCAGCTCCGATGACAACAAACAAGATAAGCAGACACCTGTCGAACACGACACGCCTGCTACACAAAATAATACACGCAAAATTGTACTTACTGACGATGGATTAGGCAAACAATATGTACTCGCGGACTGCTGCCATCCTATTCCGGGAGACGAAGTATTCGGATTCGTCGACGAAAAAGGACTCGTACATATACATATGATTGACTGCCCAGTCGCACTCAAAATAAAATCTGAACAAGGGAAAAAACTATGCTCCGCAAGCTGGAACACACATAGAGTACAATCCTTCGTCGAGCATATCGCTATAAGAGGTATTGATAAATTCGGAGTACTGTCCAAAGTTATCGCTGTCGTCGCTACTGAATTTCATATCAACCTGCGCAAAATCCACATCGAGTCCGAAGACGGTATCTTCCACGGAGAAATGGAACTGTACGTCTACGACAAAAAAGAACTGCAGGAACTATTCAAAGCACTTACACAAATGCCGGATATTGTATCCGTACACCGCATAACAAACCAAACTACCAACCAAACTACCAACCAAACTACCAAGCTACCAACCAAGTAACCAACCAAAACCCCACCCGGTCCCTACGATAGATACACGATAGATAAACCCGACTTGACTATAAGAAGACTATAATAAAGTAACAATATACAAACAACTTAAAACTATAAAACAATGAAAAAGATCATTTCACTTTTCACCCTTGCACTCTGTGCAACGATGATGATGGCACAACAACCGGTCATCACTTTTGCTAAAACCGAACATGACTTTGGAAAAATCAATGAAGCTGACGGACGAGTAACTACCGTCTTCGAATTCAAAAACGAAGGAATGGAGGCACTCATCCTCTCTAATGTTCGCGCAAGCTGCGGATGCACAACTCCAAAATGGACGCGCGAACCCGTGGAACCGGGACAAACAGGACAAATAACAGTTACATACAACCCGAACGGAAGACCCGGCAGATTCCAAAAAACAATTACCATCACTTCTAACGCTTCTGAACCTACGACAAAACTCTATATCAAGGGAGAAGTGATCCCTAAACCCGCTAAACCCGTTAATAACTATCCCGTTCAAATGGGTGAACTCAACCTCAAAACCAAGAGCATCAACTTCGTAACTATCAAAAAAGGACAAAAACTGCAACGGGAAATCGAGTATGCAAACCATACAGACCACGAAATATCCGTGGAACTCGCTACACTCAACGAGGAATACCTCATCACACAAACAACACTGCAGAAACTCAAACCGCAAGAAACTGGCAAGTTCATCTTCATCTTCAACTCCGAAGCTTGCAAAATCTACGGACCGGTTAACACGTCCGCACTCGTAGTCGTTAATGGAAAACAAGTCAACTCGGAAGAGTTTAAACTGGCTGTCAAAGCTGAAGTAGATGAGGACTTTTCACAACTCACCGTCGAACAACGCCAACAAGCACCTATCCTGCAAACGGAAACAAAAATCGACCTCGGGACTATTGCTGCCGGTAAAAAAATCAAAAAAGCATTTAACATCCAAAATATCGGTACTAATCCCCTGCTCGTTCACCGAGTTTACTCCGCAAGCGAGTTCATTACAGCGTACGCACCTAAAGGAGCTGTGAAATCAGGGAAAAAAGCTGAAATAAAAATCGACTTCAATGCCGTTATGGATGGACAACCAATGCCCGCTGGAGCCTACTCAAGAGAAATTGTTGTCATCACTAACGACCCAAGCCAACCGAAAAAAAGAATTAACATCACTTGGGAAATCCAATAATGGAACATCCGGAGAATGATAAACAGTATAAAGGATTAACCGTCAACGAAGGCGTGCAACAAATGCCTGCGGTTAATCCCTACGCTACCTTCAGAAGAAACAAGCGGACCTTGTCTGTGCAAGAATATGTGGACGGCATCAGACGAGGGGATATCTCTATTCTCGGACAAGCCGTTACGCTCGTCGAGTCTAACCTGCCTTCTGACCAACTCGTCGCACAAAAAGTGATCGAACAATGTCTTCCTTTCGCAGGAAACTCCATCAGAGTCGGTATAACAGGTGTACCCGGAGCTGGCAAATCCACGTTCATCGAAGCACTCGGTACCGAACTTTGCCAGACGGGAAAACACCTCGCTGTGCTCGCTATAGACCCCTCTTCCGAGAAATCTAAAGGAAGTATCCTCGGGGATAAGACTCGAATGAACGAACTGGCAACACAAGCTAACGCATTCATTCGGCCTTCACCATCAGCCGGATCTCTCGGAGGAGTAGCAAGAAAGACAAGAGAGACCATCGTTCTTTGCGAAGCGGCCGGATTTGATACCATCCTCATTGAAACTGTCGGAGTCGGACAAAGCGAAACTGCTGCACACTCTATGGTAGATTACTTCCTACTCCTGCAAGTAACCGGAACAGGAGACGAACTACAAGGTATCAAACGAGGAATCATGGAAATGGCGGATGGCATCGCTATCAATAAATGCGACGGAAATAATATAGATCGCGCACGCGCAGCGCGCGTTAGCTTCAAAAATGCACTCATGCTCTTCCCGCCTGCAGAATCAGGATGGACACCCGAAGTCATTTGCTGCTCTGCTATTGACCACTCCGGAGTGCAAGACGTCTGGAATAATATCGAACAATATATCGCTTTTACACAAAAAAACGGATACTTCGATTACCACCGTACAGAACAATCAAAATACTGGATGTACGAAACAATAAATGCGGCGCTGCTCAATGGATTCTACCAAAACGAACAAATGGAAGAACTCATTAAACAAACGGAACAACAAGTACTTAATAACGAAATATCGAGCTTTATTGCTGCTCATAACTTATTAGATGCCTACAACAAGAAAAAATAATCAAGCACCTAAAGTTGGACCTAACGACTTAGGCAAATTGCCGCCACAAGCACCGGAACTCGAAGATTCTGTGCTCGGGGCACTCATGATTGAGAAAGAAGCTTATGCCACCGTCGCTGACTTGCTTAGACCCGAATCTTTCTACAAAGACAAGAACAGACTCGTCTTTGAAGCGGTTCGTGCTCTCGCGGCTAAAGACGAACCCATTGATATGCTTTCTGTTGTAGAAAAACTCAAAGCACAAGGAACTCTCACACAAGCCGGCGGAGTATCTTATATCAGCGACCTCACACGAAAAGTGGCTTCTACGGCACACCTGCACTATCATGCACAAATCGTCGCTCAAAAAGCTACAGCACGGGACCTCATAAGCCTTGCAGCACAAATAGAAGAGAACGCGTACGATGAGACACAAGATGTGGACGAACTCATGCAACAAGCAGAAGCAGGAGTCTTCGAAATCAGCCAACGGGCACAGAAAAGGGATGTTACACAAATCGATCCCGTCATCGCCGAAGCATTCGACAGAATGAGAAAAGCATCGAAAAACGAAGGAAACATCTCTGGGGTACCATCAGGTTTCCATGACCTCGATAAAATTACATCAGGATGGCAGGCCTCTGACCTTATCATCATCGCCGCAAGACCCGCAATGGGGAAAACAGCTTTCGTGCTCTCTATGGCGAAGAACATCGCAGTTAACTATAAAATACCCGTGGCTATGTTCTCGCTCGAGATGTCTAACGTACAACTCGTTAACCGTCTCATCATGAACGTATGCGAAATCGAAGGAGATAAAGTCAAAAACGGTAAACTCACCGACGGAGAATGGTCAAAACTCGAGCATAAGATTATTGACTTGCAAGGAGCACCTATCTACGTTGATGACACACCAAGTCTATCCGTCTTCGAGTTACGCTCCAAAGCACGTAAACTCGTACGAGAACATAAAGTAAAACTCATCATCATCGACTACCTGCAACTCATGAATGCAACTGGAATGAGCTTCGGAAGCCGTGAACAGGAGATTAGTATCATCTCGCGTAACCTCAAACAACTCGCTAAAGAGCTGGATATTCCTATCATCGCACTCTCGCAGCTCAACCGTAATGTTGAATCGCGTACCGGTGTCGAAGGTAAAACACCACAACTCAGTGACTTGCGTGAATCTGGAGCTATCGAACAGGATGCTGATATGGTATGCTTCATACATAGACCGGAATACTATCACCTCTATACAGACGAAAAATCAGGTAAAGACCTCAGAGGACTCGGACAAATAATCGTCGCTAAACACCGTAATGGTGCAACGGACTCTGTTTGGCTCGCCTTCCGCTCCAAATTTGCTAAGTTCCAGAATGAGGACGAGACCATCGATGACGAATTGGCACCACTGCCTGCCCCCGGAAATGTTACCATATCATCCAAAATGAATAATATGTCACCGAACGGGGCGCAACTCGACGAAGAAGATAGACCTTTTTAATTAGTTTATACACCTTATTATATATATGTTACAAAGAACTGTTATCATAGACGCTCTCAAGAGCAAAAATTTCAACCAACCCATTAACGTGCGTGGATGGGTTCGAAGTCGTCGTGGAAACAATGCTGTTAACTTTATCGCGTTAAACGACGGCTCTACAATCAAAAACATACAGATAGTTGTGGATCTAACTAAGTTCCCAGAAGAACAACTCAAACCTGTCACTACAGGTTCATGTATCTCCGCAACAGGAATTCTCGTTCCTTCACAAGGAGCTGGACAAGATATAGAAATCCAACTCACCGAACTCGAAGTGTACGGAACTGCTGATCCCGAACAATACCCGCTGCAGAAAAAAGGACTCTCTATGGAGTTCCTGCGTACTATCGCACACCTCCGCCCGCGGACAAACACCTTCGGAGCTGTCTTTAGAATCAGGCATAATATGGCAATGGCTATACATACCTATTTCCACCAGCACGGATACTTCTATTTCCACACTCCGCTTATCACCGCTTCAGACTGCGAGGGAGCAGGACAAATGTTCCAAGTAACTACTAAAAACCTCTATAACCTCAGAAAGGACGAAAACGGACAAATAGACTACTCCGACGACTTCTTCGGTAAACAGACCGCGCTTACAGTCAGCGGACAATTGGAAGGAGAATTAGGGGCTATGGCGTTGGGAAAAATATACACCTTCGGACCTACGTTCCGTGCAGAGAACTCAAATACCCCTCGACACTTGGCGGAGTTCTGGATGATTGAACCCGAAGTGGCATTCATTCAAAAAGATGAACTCATGGACCTCGAGGAAGACTTTATTAAGTTCTGCGTGCGTTGGGCTCTCGATAACTGTATGGACGACTTGCTCTTCCTCAACCAGTTCGTAGATAAAGGACTTATCGAACGCCTCAAGTCTGTCGTTGATACTCAGTTCGTACGTCTACCTTATACCAAGGGCGTCGAAATTCTACAAGAGGCTATCAAAAACGGGCATAAGTTCGAGTTCCCGTGCAATTGGGGAGACGATCTCGCTTCTGAACACGAACGCTATCTCGTTGAAGAGCACTTCAAAAAACCGGTCATCATGACGGACTACCCAAAGGAAATAAAAGCCTTCTACATGAAAATTAACGAAGACAACAAAACCGTACAAGGCACAGACGTGCTCTTCCCGCAAATAGGTGAAATCATCGGGGGATCCGTACGCGAAGAGTCCTTGGACAAACTTAATGCTGAAATCGAAAGACGCCATATACCTATGAAAGATATGTGGTGGTATCTCGATACACGCAGATTCGGAGCAGCTCCACACGCAGGATTCGGACTCGGTTTCGAAAGACTCATGCTCTTCGTCACTGGAATGCAGAATATAAGGGACGTCATCCCGTTCCCAAGAACACCTAAAACAGCTGAGTTCTAACTAATTATGGCAACTATAACAAACAATATAATTAACATTAGTATTAACCAAAAATTTAGTTTTATGCGAAAAACACTCTTAACCTTATTGGTTGGTAGTTTGGCGGTTATCGCATCAGCACAAACTTCTTTGAAGGGAAAACTGATTGACGAATCGACTTCGCAACCGATTGCAGGAGCTACTGTGACTCTTGCTAATCAGAACATCTCCACCACAACGAACGCGGCGGGAGAGTTCTCTCTACTCTACCTCGATGCAATGGACGAAGAAGTTGTCATCGATGCGGAAGGCTACAATGGTACCATTGAGCTCGTAAAACTCAATCAAGACCAAGTAAACGAAATGGAACCGATTAAACTGTCGGTGGACATTGCTAAAGAAACAAAGGACGAAGTGCTACTCACTATCGCCGATGACGACCTCAACGACGATGAAGGTAAATCACAGGCGCAGGCTTCTGCCGCTTCCGCTTCGACTGATGTATTCAACGCTACCGTTTCGTACGCATGGTCAACTGCACGCTATCGTAACCGCGGTTACGAACAAAAAGAAGAGAGCTATTACATCAACGGACTCTCTTTCAACACGGCTGAACGAGGAACATTCTCTTTCTCATCTATGGGCGGACTGAATGACGCAAGCCGTTACAAAGAAACCACACTGCCTATGGAGGCTACTTCCTTCACATTCGGAGGACTTGGACAATCTACCAACTACCTCATGGACGCAAGTCGATATGCGCAAGGTTGGAAAGTAAGTGTTGCCGGAGCTAACAGAAACTACAAAGCTGCCGTGCGCGCTACATACGCTTCAGGACCGCTCAAAAACGGATGGTCGTTTATCGGACAATTGGCTTTCAGGTTTTCGCCATACACGACGCAGAAAGGTATCATCGGAGAAGGTATCAACTACTATTCGCTCGGCTACTTCTTCTCCGCTGACAAAGTATGGGATAACGGTAATCACCTCTCTATCATCACATTCGGTGCTCCGACTATGAGAGGACAATCAGGAGCCGTTACACAAGAAGTGTATGACCTCACAGGAACAAATAACTATAACCCATATTGGGGCTATCAGAACGGACACATCCGTAACTCGCGTATCGTGAAGTCATTCGACCCGACTATCATCACTTCATTCGACCTCCATGCAAGTGAGAATAACCTCATTAAGTTTGCGCTCGGTGGACACTATTCATTCTATTCCAACTCCGCGCTTAACTTCTACAATGCACCGGACCCAAGACCGGACTACTATCGTAACCTGCCTTCCTTCCTCTGGGACGGACAAATCGTAAACGGCAACTCAGAACAACTCTATGCTGCTGATGGACAACACTATCCATATGGTAACTTCATCGGTTCTGACATGAATGGGGTAGCACTCGGTCAAGCAATTATCGCTAACGACGGTAAACTCATTGGACCTTCTGTGGATGCTAAATCATACAACACACTCGTGGACCTCTGGAAGAAACGTGACGATAAAACTACACAAATTGACTGGGATGCACTCTACGCTGCTAACTATGCTAACAACCACTCAACAGGTTTGCTCAAAGATTATGCACGCTACTTCGTTGAGCGCAGACATAATGACATCTACGAGGCTATGGCTAACGTTAACTGGACGAACACCTCTTTCGACCATCTTAAGATGACGCTTGCTTTAGATGCCAAATACTCTACCGGCGTACACTACAAATCCATGGACGACCTCCTCGGTGCTAACCAATGGATTGATATTGACCCGTTCGCTGACCGTGATATCAAAGAGTTGGCTACTAATATCAGCATGTCACAACTCGAAATGGAAATTGTTAAAGCTAACGACCTCTCTAAACCGTATTCTGTTATCAAGAATGGTAATAAGTTCGGTTATGACTATCGTATCAACGTAGAGACTTATAAGTTATGGTTCCAAAACGAATGGAACTTCACCGACATTGACTTCTACTATGCACTCCAACTGACTTACACGGGCCTCCAACGCTCGACTAATATGCTTAACGGACGTGCTTGGTATCTCGCTATGTTGAACCCTCAGGATGCTAAACTATACCTCGGAAACAAAGCGGACGCTATCATGAGCGCTACCCTCGGTGATTATTCAGGTTTGGGATACTCAGCAGGTACTCGTCACGACTTCTTTGATCCCGCATTCAAAGCTGGATTCACGTATAAGATTAACGGTCGTAACAGAATTAAATTCAATGCTCTCGCTGAAACAAAAGCTCCGCTCGCTCGAAACGCTTATATCTCACAACGTGTACACGACCGAGCTATCGACGTCATCTATACCCACGACAGAGCGAAGAACCTCAAAGACTTCTACGCTGCTTCTGAGAAAATCGTTGGCGGTGACCTCACGTACGAATTTAACTATCCTGTCGTTCGCGGTCGTATCACCGGATTCTACACACGCTTCTGGGATGGTACCGAACTCAATGGATACTATGACGACGAAGTTCGTACTTTCGTTAACCAGGCTATTTCCGGACTCGATAGACGCCACTGCGGTATCGAAGCGGCTATCGCTGTTAAACTCGGAACATACTTCACGCTCACTGGTGTAACTTCGGTTGGTGACTATCGCTATACCAGCAACGCCTACGCTGTTACTTCTGCTGAAAACGGTATGGAACTTGCCAAAAACCCCATTACCAATGATCCTATCTATGAAGTTCGTGATACCGTCCTCTACAAAGGACTGCGCGTTTCTACTGGACCGCAAGTTAATGCAAGCTTGAAACTCAGTTTCTTCCACCC
>ODAI012001118.1_pt1 | contig 17224 bp, 12 predicted proteins | sample 1539321 | NCBI WGS metagenome assembly ODAI01 (sample SAMN02144231, study PRJEB22623) | gut metagenome | biome: sheep rumen | host: Ovis aries | place: New Zealand | reverse complement strand
TAACTTCTCCCTCCCCATAGAGGCGAATGAGGGCGTAGAAGAAAGACTAAATGTCTCTCTGTCCCGAAATGAGGGGAGAGCAGTACCCTGCTCGACGGAGGTCAAAGAGGGCTGGGGAGAGGGTCCGCTCAAAAACTTAATTCCGCGAAAACTTAAAAACTTAAAAACTCAAAAACTTAAAAACTTAAAATATTATAATTCTCAGGTCTCCATCACCCCATAACCGGAGGCCGCCCCCATCGGGGGTCGGGGGGCCAAAACTTAAAAACTTAACAAATATATGAAGAAATCAATTATCACACTAACCATCGCAGCATTGGCAACAGGAGCCTATGCGCAGAACATCACACCCGACATGCTTCAGAAGTTTGCCAAGGAGAATACTCTCACTGGTGCAAACAAAGCAATTCACAACGCACTCTCAAATGGTAGCGTTGCCACTCTTGCACTCAACCCAGAAACAAAGAAGGAGAAAGATACATACTTCAGCAACTCCGTTCCTTCCAAGGGTATCACAGACCAGAGTTCAAGCGGACGTTGCTGGCTCTTCACAGGTATGAACGTGCTTCGTGCCAAGATGATTAACGAGCAGAAGCTCAATTCCCTTGAGTTGTCACAGAACTACCTGTTCTTCTACGATCAGCTTGAGAAGTCAAACCTCTTCCTTCAGGCAATCATTGACACACGCAAGAAGCCTATGGAAGACCAGACAGTCATGTGGCTCTTCCAGAACCCACTCTCTGACGGTGGTACATTCACAGGCGTTGCCGACCTCGTTGCAAAGTACGGAGTCGTGCCATCAGGCGTGATGCCAGACAATTATACAGCCAAGAATACTTCACAGTTCACGACATTCCTCAAGCGCAAGCTTCGTGAGGACGCACTCGCTCTCCGCGCAGACGCAAAGGCTACAGACAAGGTGCTTCAAGCAAAGAAGCAGGCTTACCTCTCTGAGATTTACAAGATGCTCGTACTCGGTCTCGGTGAGCCTGTTACAGAATTCACATGGGCGCCAAAGGATGAGAACGGCAAGTATCCCAGCACTCCGAAGACTTACACTCCACAGTCATTCTACAAAGAATTCATCAACCTCGACCTCCAGAACGACTACATCATGCTCATGAACGACCCAAGTCGTGAGTACTGGAAGACATACGAGATACAGTATGACCGCCACACATACGATGGTCCCAACTGGCAATACCTCAACCTTCCAATGGAGGACATCAAGGAGGTAGCCATCGCAAGTATCAAGGACTCAACAATGATGTACTTCTCTTGTGACGTAAGCAAGTACCTCGACCGTACAACAGGTATCTCAGACCTCAGCAACTACAACTACGATGACATCTTCGGCGTCAAGTTCGGTATGGACAAGGCACAGCGCATCAAGTCTTTCGACTCTGGTTCAACTCACGCAATGACACTCAAGGCTGTTGACCTTGACGAGAACGGTAAGCCAACAAAGTGGGAAGTAGAGAACTCATGGGGTGCATCATACGGACATAAGGGACATATCATCATGACAGACGAGTGGTTTGACAACTACATGTTCCGCCTTGTCATCAACAAGAAATACGCAAGCGAAAAGATTCTCAAGGCAGCACAGCAGAAGCCTACCCTCCTCCCATGCTGGGACCCAATGTTCTGCAGCGAGAAATAAGCCGGCCTCATTCTGTTTACAAACTCAATTCAGCCCTGTGGCGAGCACACACGTCTCACCACAGGGCTGAAATCATTTTATAATATGACGTCTATCTATTCCAATTAGGAATTATCAATGAGTAGTGAGGACTCAATTACTCATTCCTAATTATAGAAACCCTTACTGTCTTCTTGGACGTCCCTGGCCTCTGCCGCCGAAACGCTCTCTCATCTTCTTCTGAGCCTCCTCGTACTTAGCGTACTGCTCCTCTGTAAGAATCTTCTTGAGCTCAGCATTGTTCTTCTCCTGACGGGCACGGAAAGACTCCATGTTGCCACGAGGGTCGCCGCCAGCCTTCTGTATAGAGTCACGCTCTGCCTGCATCTTCTTGCCATTGTCAAGATAGAGCTTGAGGACCTTGTCGTACTGTTCCTGAGAAAGGGCACATGTCTCCTTCAGGTTGTCTGCCTGACGCTTAGCCATGTCTTCTGGGTTGAAATTGAACTGTGCATAAGCACCTACGGTTGCAAAGGCAACCATAATCATAAGAATTAACTTTTTCATAAAGCTTTGATATTAAAGTGTTAGTATTCAGCCTTGGCATTAACCTCAGCCATAAGGTAAATAAGGTTGACAACAGTCCGTCTCTTGGATCCTCATCGACGAGCCGTTTTTCATCAATCACGACAATAAGACATAGCAAACCTTCCAAGGTTTAAAACAAAAAAAGGAGAGGAAGCCCCCTCCCTGCTCCCCCAAGGGGGGAGTGATAAGTATCCAAAGCCCCACTAACTCCCCCAAAGTGGAGAACCCTGATGAACGGAGTAACTCCAATCACCCCCCCTTGGGGGAGCAGGGAGGGGGGGCTCTCATTATTTTTCTGCCTGTCGCTTCTTGAGCATCTCGACGTGAGAGACGATATAGAGGCAGTCAATAAGTGAGAGGTCTGGCGTGAAAGGCTTAAGTATTCCCTGATTGACGAAATACTGGTAAGCATCGCGATACTCAACCTCAGCAAAGCGACGTGCGGTATTGCATACGTTGATGTACTGCTTCAGTGGCGAGTCCTTCTTCAACTCATATATTGTCTTGATGGTTATTCCACCCTCAAATCCTGTCTCACTGTAGCATCGAGTGATAAGTGCCTTATTAGAGTGTATGAGATGAATATCATCCTTAATATTGAGATGCTTGCTCATACAGTTGGTGACATGTCCGACATAGTCGCCCCATGTCTCATCATCTATGACAAACACATTTTCGTCAGGATTAAGTTCGTTTGCAAGATATGATTTCTTGTTTTCGTTGACGTCAATGGTGTAAGCCTCCACCTTACTCTCTTCCACAGGGCTCTCATGCTCCTCGTGTATGACATTCAAGTAGTCAATGAGAAGAGCCTTGCGCTCACTGAGATCGGCATCCACGCTGTTGCGGTCGTCTTCTGTGAGACCGAAAGCACGGTACTGACCAGGAGTGGTATCCTTTGTCGCCTTATAGAAACGTTGTGTGAGGTCAAAGAGTTCCTCATTGTCGTTGACAAACTGTGCCGTTTCAATGTTCAGCGGATGTTTCTTGCCATAGAGCCACACAGCATCTGGAAATGCGGTGTTGCGCTGAGTGTAAGTATGGTATATCTTGATGTCCTCCTCGTGCTCTGATACGATGGTCTTCATATCATAGTCGTTTGGATCATTCTTCATATTCTTCTGCTGAAGAAAGAGGTTAAGTCCTGCGGCATAGTAACGGCAAGCATTCTGGTATGTCTCCTCGATTTTTCCATAGGTGTCCTGATGGAAAGTCTTCATGTAAAAGTTCTTCAATCCCATAGTCCTGTGTTACTTTGCAAGGTTAAACAAATCTTCTGGCAACACGAAGTTGCGCAACTCACTGTCATAATATCCACCCATATTTCCTATGATATTGATAGCCCCATTCTGCATCTTGGCAAACAAGATGTTGTTGCCCGTCTCCATCATAGTAGAATAGAGCGACTCGTTCTGCTCCGGTGTGATAGAGCCAAGAGTGTAAAGCTTGAGAATTGGCTTTTCATGTATCTCTGAATGTTGGGTAGGAACCCAACGGAGCACCATCACGGTATTGCGCTTGCCTGTATAGAGCACGCAATAGAGTGGTTTGTCTGTTGCAAGAGGTGTCACAAGAGTATCTTGGCAAACATTGTATGTCGTACCTGTCAATTCCTCAGGCAACTCCTCGCTTGTAATCTTTGTTCCATCAAGGAAACAGTCAAATACGAATCCGTAGTCATCAATGATTGGCACGCTAATCTGTTCAAACTCGGCGAGACAGACCGTCTCCTGCCTGTACTGACCGTCCGACCACTGACTATCATAAGGCACATTTGAGAACTTGCACTTCAGCTTGAGGCTATCGACCTTTGTGAGGTAATCGATAGTAGCTTCCTTGGAAGCATATTCAGTAGTGCTGAACTCAGGAATCATGAGTTTGAGACCAATATGATACTTGAGCATAGGTTCATTCTCTGGCGTATATTCATAGTGGTAAGGGAGAAGTGCGAGAGGACTGACATCAAAACGCGTCTGTCGGAGCACCGTCCAACCTTCTTCGAGACAAGCACACAAATAGAAGTGAAGGCTCTCGGCAGAGTCCTTCATTGCGTTCTTGATATTGTCAACATAGAAAAAGAATGGATAATGTTCAACTTCATTACTTCTCTTCTTTGGAACGCACATATCAATAGTGTCCTCCTTGATGAGTACACCGAAAGCGTTCAATGTGTTTTTTAATAAGCGTCCAAGTCCGTAGCCACTGATGGTCTTGGCTGTTTGAATCTGTCCATGTGCATCACACACCGATTTACTCTTGATTGGACTGAAGACATCAAGTGTGGTGCAGGCAGTGATGAATTGTTCTTCGTCTTTGGTTTGAGCCATAGATTTATAATCACTTATGGGTTTATTTCTGTCGGCAATGCCAACGAACCGGTTAATTCCGCTTGCAAATTTATAATTTTTAGTTAAAAAACGTATGATAATGTAAAAAAAATATCAAAAACAGTACAATTTTAAGACAGTTTTATATTAAAATATCATTTTTGTTTACTTTTATCGCATAAAAAAACATGTTCCTTGCTACATAGTTCTGTTTTTTTTGTACATTTGCACAGCGAACTTAAACAAACAACTGTGTACTAAAAATCACGAGTACTTCTAAGAATTATCCAAGGATAATACCAAGAAGCTCCAAAATTCTAATAACCCAATGAAAACAAGAACTAAGTTTCAGATTACGGTGATAGCAATGCTCATAGAGACAGTTCTCCTTGCTGCAAAACAACCGTTACTTTACAATATACAGAGCATCGCTCATTTTGACCAAGGACTGGCAACAACCATTGTCATCTACTATACATACCTGTATAAGATGGCAAAGGTCATCTGTTACCTTTTCTTCCTTATCTTTGTACTCCTGCTCGAAAAAGAATACAAGCATAAAATATTCGGCAAGTTCTTTATTGCGGATTTTGCCGTCTATGTACTGGATGCATCCATCCTGTACCTTCTTATGTTTGCGCCAGACCTCAGCAATAACGTGCGCCATTACACCGAAATCGTCATTGCTCTCATGTCGGCATTCACTTCTTTCTTTGCAGGAACATTCCTCTATCAGAAAATACGTTCAAAGGCATTCCGCAAGATAAGGACCGCCTACCGCCTCTATGCTCTTCGTTACATCCTCTACGTAGTTGTGCTCAGCATTGAGTTGATTCTGCACAACTTCAAGGGTATGGGTTACATGGAGCTTGGCTCATACACATGGTGGGTAGTCCTCAGCTGGGCAATACGTATGCCTCTCCTCATCTACAGCCGCATCGTCCTCTTCACAGGCGTGATGGACATGAAGACTGCCAAGGAGACGCATGAGGAGCATAAGGAAAACATGAAGCATCTACATAATCATCACCACAAACATCATCATAGCAAGGATGAGGCTGAGGAGCAGACGATGGATTCATAGTGACACTGGACGTGTCCATGATTTCAAATGTCAAATTTATCATGTATGCCTTCGGGACATGATCTAATCGTAGATATCAAATCACAAATAAATACACATCCAGCTTTCCTCCCTCTTGGGAGGGTCAGGGTGGGGCTTATATATGACTCATCTTACAGAACATGGAATAAAGCCTACGGCTGTACGTGAACTCGTATGGAAGCAGGTACAGAAACAGAGCGAGACATTCTCGCTCAGCGATATGGAGGAACAGTTACCAGACCTTGACCGTTCCTCTATTTTTCGTACCCTTCGCCTGTTTGCAGAGCACATGCTCCTTCATGTCATAGATGACGGCACAGGCATACATAAGTATTGCGTATGCAGATGCGAGAATGGCCAGCATCTCAATCATATTCATTTCACCTGTCTCAACTGTGGACAGACCTATTGCTTCGAGGACTATCTCATCCCTGTTGTAGATATGCCCGAAGGTTTCGTTGCACAAGATACCGAATATATAGTAAAGGGTATATGCGCCAAGTGTGCGCAGAAAAATAAGTAAGGATAACAATATTTTTGTTTTTAGGTCATTAGTATATTGACGCGAAATCACACATTTTCTATTGATTGATAACATCAATCAATTAAGACATTCTCTATATTCTTCGTTTCCTTGCTGAAGTTCATACCTATGCGGATAATCTCCTGGCCATTCAGTTCAAAAGGAAGAGTGTAATGTTTGTCTTCAATCTGTGCAAGGGCTTCCTCAGCCGTTCCGTCAAGTTTGAACTCCATAACATAGCAGAACTTAGGAGTCTGGAGCACAAGATCTATGCGACCTTCACTTGTCATGTATTCAGCCTGTACATACACACCTGCAAGTTTGCTGATAAGCCATACCACATTCTGATAATGATTCTCCAGGTCCTTAATCAGCATATATGGAGTGTCAGCAAAGAGTACCTTGAGACGCTTAACGAACTGTTCAACATTTCCAGCTTCAAGGTCTTCCACATAGTTCTGGATATCAAACACAGACCTGTCCCTGTTTTTTGATGTGTACCAAGGAAGCAGGAACTTAGTAAAGCCCACTTCAACCTCTTCGTTTGGAAAACCAAGAGTGTATGTCTGGAATCTCTGATTATAGCTCTTTATGGTCAGGTAACCACTTTGGTAGATTACCGGTATTGGGTTCCTTGACGTAGAGTCGATACTGTTGAGCGTGTCAGCATCGACCTTTGCATGCTCCATATCGTTGAGGTTATACTCACCACTCAGGAGAAGTTCAACGAGATACGTAGGAGTACCAGTCTCGAACCAATAACTACCGAACTCCTTTTTCTTGAACGTATTGAGTACGCTGAACGGATTATACATCCCACATCCTCTTGGGTGGAAATGATAGCCGTCATACATCTGTCGCAACTTTTCTACAGTCTCCTCAAATGTCATGCCGTTGGCATCGGCAAGAACCTTGACATAATCCTTGAGAGTTATGGCGATGTCATCTTCCGTCATTCCGCAGATATTGTGGAACTCGTAATCCATGGAAATGTCCTCAAGGTTGTTAAGGTCGCTGAACACGCTAACCTTACCGAACTTGGTAACACCAGTAAGTAACGCAAACTTGATGCAAGCATCTTTACTCTTCAACGCGCCATAGAATCCTTTCAACGTACCACGGAACTCATCCTGTAACTCTTCGTTACCAATGGCCTGAAGCATCGGCTTGTCGTATTCATCCACAAGGATGACCACCCCCTGACCTGTCTTGTCGTATGCACGCTGGATGACACCTTCGAAACGAGTGCCAAAAGATTTTTCATTAGCGTTCTTGCCATACAAGCTCTCTGCTTCCGAAAGGAACAAGTCAATCTTATCCTCCAGCTTCTCCTTGCAGTCATACTTCTCTGTGTTCAGGTCAAGATGCAGCACTGGATGTTTCGCCCAATCAATATCTGCCTTATCAGCAATGGCAAGACCATCGAACAACTCACGCTTACCGTCGAATACGGCATGAATAGTGGACATCAACAGAGACTTTCCGAAACGACGAGGACGGGAGAGAAAATAATACCTTCCTTCCTTAATCAACTTATAGATAAGTTCCGTCTTATCAACATATAAGAAACCGTCTTTACGAAGACTTTCAAAACTCTGTATGCCGATTGGCAATGTCCGTAGTTGTTCCATAATCCTCAAAGTTATGAATTTGCCACAAAGATACAACTTTTAAGTGAAACGTAGAAAGCGGAAAATAGAAAAATCCATTTTATTATCAGTTCAAAGGGCAAAGGGGCAAACACCAACAAGGGCTCAAAAACTTACATCCAATACTTGGCTGGCTGCGACAAATGTTTACGTGGCTCTTATGCTCGATTTTTTATTGTACCACGTTGTGAAATAATTATCCCACGTTGTGGGATAATACATTATTGTGGGCAAAAGTGAAAATTCTTTTAAGATCTGACTGTGCGATTATCTTGATTATCCAAAACTGGCATCTCCCCAATTCCAGATCAACACATATACTGTTAGTGAGCACCATGGCAACGAATAAAAAAAGAGCCGACACTCACAAGGAGTATCGACTCAAAAATAACAATTATTTTCAAGCAGGTTTTCAACACTATTGTATTTTAGCGTTGTAGTCTTTACCAACTTTTTTCGTGGAGAATTCTGTTTTGTGATTTCCAATATTGAATGGATAGTTTTATCAAAATACTTTAATGACTTTTCCTGCGCATTTACACAAAATATGAATGCACAAATTACATACAAAAACAATAAGGTTCTTTTCATAATTATTTCTTTTTGTTTCCGCCCTCTTGAAAACTGTAGAGACACAATTTATGCTTTATAAAATGATGAAAAAACAGATAGAGTATAAATTGGTAGTCACAAACTTCAAGCAATAGGGTGTGAAATCGGTTATTAAATAGGGTATTATTGTTTTGTTGAATCTTCGTACTAAAACGTACGAAGAAACAACAAAACTTATCTCGTCATGTAATGAAACAACATAACTTGGGATGAAATATTAGTCAACCATTAGAGACTAAAATCTTATATTTTTTGATAAAGCGGATGACCAACAATCATCCCAAGCTATCACAATTCGTTACATTCTATACATTACCATCCTGGATTCTGCTTGAGTGCAGGATTTGCACCGATGATTGTTGCCGGATATGGGAAGAGTTCATGCTTACCCTTCTTGAAACCGACCTCAAAGCCAGCATCCATTGCTTCATGAGTGTGAACAGTATAGAAACGGCTGTTAGCCTCTGTACCATGTTCCCATGTTATATCAACATCAGCCTTATATGGTTTGCCATCTTCATCTATGCCATCAGTATAGCGAGGAGCACGGAACAACTTATCGAAGAGATGTGGCACCTTTGTTCCTGCCTTTTCAAGACGTGCGATTGCATTAGCATCCTGCCAACGAAGAACATCCTGGAATCGGCAACCCTCAAACCAGAGTTCGTAAGACTTCTCTTTCTTGAGTACCTCCATATCAACAGTAGCACTAACAGGAGCACCTGCACGAGTCTGAATCATGTTGATGTAAGTCTTAGCATCACCAGTATTACCATTCTGGAGACAACACTCTGCATAGTCAAGAAGAACCTCAGCATAACGCATTACAATAATGTTGTTAAGACGTAAATTTGAGCCGTGAGTATTTTCGCCTGAGTAACAGTCACTCGCACGAACAATATTCTTGAATGGCAACCAGAATGTCTGACCATAAAGACCCTGTGTGATATCCTTGATACCAACGTCCTTACTTGCCTTCAATTCTTCTGCAGTCTTTGAGTTGAGAGCAGCATCCACATAATCCATTCCCTTAACACCTGATGTGTGATAAACAGCATCATCAATGTGCATAAGTGTTGCATCAAAACGATGTGAATGTCCTTCATTAGCAAAGAACTCATCGCCAAACCACTGTGGAACACCAATTGAGCCCCATCCGTCAATACCACAATACTTACCAGCAGGATTAACGACAAAGTTACCAGCACGCCAGTTGAAACAGTTTGCTTCCATCCAAGTTGAATGGTGCATATATCCAAGGCCGCCCTTACCAGATGACCAGTCATTTGCATTAGCATTATAATCCATATTGATTTCAAACACCTTCTCTGAATTACAATCACCCTCTGCATGGAAGAGGTCTGCATACTGTTCTCCAGGAACAAGAGCATACTTGTCCGAGTCAATTACTTTCTTGAAAGCTGTTGCAGCCTTTGTGTAATCCTTAGCAAACATATATGCTTTACCAGCAAGCGCATTAGCAAATCCCTTAGTTACACGAACTGCGCCATCCTTATCTGCAGTACTCTTACGCTCTGAGAGGTCGTTAAGTGCAGCTTCACATTCTGAAGCAACCCATAAGAAATACTGTTGCTGAGTCATCTCAGAATTAGTTGGTATGTAATCACCAGCCACTACATGATCAATAAAAGGAGGCTGTCCCCAATAACAGGCAAGGAGGAAATAATCGTATGCACGAAGCACACGTGCCTCTGCTACTGCCTGCTTTTGGTACTCAGAAGTGGCTGTTGCAAAATTATCGATAAGTACATTACATGCTTTAACTGAAAGATAAAGTCCACGATAGTGGTACTCTATCGCCTCAGGTGTGTGGGTAAAGCGAAACTCATCAATAGAGCCGCCAAACTCGTGGTCACCATAGTTTCCGCCACCATAATTCACATCATCACCGGCATGATTAGCCAGGACCTTTGCAGGCGTATATATACCAGGACCATTTGTAACAGAAGTACGACCAAGTGTATTTATCATGAAATTCTCATACACATTTACAAGGGTCTTTTCGCAGTCAGCGTCAGACTTATAAAAATTTGACGCATTAACAACTGCCTTTTTTGGAATATCCAACTCATCCTCACAAGAAGTGAATGCCATACATCCTGCAACTGCAAGAACTGGGAAAATATATTTTTTCATATTTTTATTCATTTTATCAGGTTAGAATGAAAGATTTACGCCAAATACAACTTTCTTAGACATTGGATAATTACCATTATCAAATCCACGAGAAACACCGCCATTGAGGCTTGATGTTTCTGGGTCTGCACCAGGATAACTTGTAATAGTAAAGAAGTCATCAAGCGAAACGGAGAAGCGCAAATCACTAATAAATGCCTTACGAGTGTACTGGCGTGGAACAGTATATCCAAGTTGAATCTGCTTGAACTTGAAGAAAGAGCCATTGAATACAGCCGCACTTGAACTGTAGAATGTCCAGTCTGTTGCAACAGTCTTCATATCTGGATACTTTGCATTGTCACCAGCCTGACGCCAAGAATCCTTCCAATACACATTAAGACCATTAAGCTGTGCACGGTCAGCAGAAACCATAAGGTTGTAAATCTTATTACCTGCAGCACCTGTACCGAATACTGTAAAGTCAAAATCCTTCCACTTAAGATTTACAGTAATACCGTATGTAAACTTAGGAATTGCAGAACCAAGATCCTTCTTATCTTCCTCTGTTGGAGCATTCGTAATTTTTCCATTTTTGTCATAATACTGTGCCTTACCAGTTTCAGGATCCACACCAGCATACTCATAGCCACGGAAATACCAAATAGTATGTCCCTTTTCAAATGTAGGCTGCAAATGGTTGTTGAAACCATTTATACCAGTTTCCTTTATACGGTCATACTTTTCATTTACCCCAAGAACCTCATTATAAAGAGTTCCGAAGTTTGCATTAACGCTATAACTGAAATCCTTGTTGATACGGTCTCTCCAGCCAATTTCAAAGTCGATACCAGTATTAAGAACGCTACCAGAGTTTACTGTTGTTTTGTTATATCCAAGTTCTGGATAAGGTTTCAACTCAACAAGAAGGTCATTTGTATTCTTACGATACCAGTCGATACCTATAGACAAACGATCATTTAACAAGCGGGCATCAAGACCAAGGTCAAACTGCTCTGTTGTTTCCCACTTAAGATCTGGGTTTGGAAGTATATCTGAGCCAGCACCCATTGTTACGTCACTACTACCAACAGATGGATGGAAATGATAATATCCGCCTATATTTAGATCTGCCGACCATCTATAATTATCCAAAATAGCATTGTTACCATTACGGCCCCATGAACCACGAATCTTCAAGAATGAGAAGAGTTCTTCGTCAAATGTATTTCTAAAGAATTCCTCCTTACTGATAGTCCATCCTGCAGAAACAGAAGGGAAACTACCCCAACGAGCCGTTTTTGAGAGCTTAGACAAGTCACAACCATCACTACGCCAGTTAAACTGCAAATAATAACGCTCTGCATAGTTATATGACAAACGGCCTAAATATGACAGCTGTGAAAGATCTTCAGGAAGATTGCTTCCCTGAAGGTGACTCCTACCATTATCATTCAGACCATCAATATAATTAAAGAGTTCAGAACCTTCACCACTAAGGATTTCCTTTGTATCTTTTGAACTTAGGCTTGTATTATCCTTATGAGTTTTTTTGAATGACATGCCAACCATAATTCCGAAATTGTGCTTTTCTGCAAAAGTCTTGTTATAATTGACAAAGTTTTCCCATTGGTACATTAAGTATGCATTAGTTGCAGCAGAGATAGAATTATCATTGCTGAATGCCATAGAAGACAACCAGAAAGGTTTAGACTGGCTATGAGAATTTGACTGGCCAATACGATAGCCCAAACGAGATGTAATAGAAAGTCCCTCAATAGGAGTTAAAACAGCAGACATATGACCTCGCAAAGTGATGCCCTCGCTCTTTGAATTAACACGGTCACGCATTGCAAGAGGGTTTGCCGTTGCATCTTCAATAATCTTAGATGTTCCGTACCAAACAGGATTCTCTTCTGTATAATTTGGAGGAGTCATTACATTACCATGAGTTACAGGGTCTGAATTCCACTGACTCTTCATATTCATACCCATATCATCCTGACTATAAACGTATGGTGCAGTAAGAGGGTCGATAGAAACAACAGAGTTCAGGAATGACTGATAGCCATTTCCGACAGCGACACGACTCCATTTCTCCACATTGTTATCAGAAGAAACTGTCAACCATTTACTTACCTTATAATCTGCATTTAACTGGAAAGAAAGTCTCTTGTAAACATCCTTGTCGCCTTTCACAATACCATCATTATCAACGATACCAAGACTACCCATGAAATGTCCTTTCTGGTTACCACCTTGTACAGTGATATTGTGCTGATATGCCCATGAATTATCAAAGACCTCATCATACCAGTCTGTATCCTGTCCATTGTAATTCATTGCTTTAAGAGAAGCATCCGTCAAATGACCAAGATACTTGTGGTACTCAATGTAGTCAGCAGCATTAAATATTTCTGCTTTTTTACCCAAGGATTGGTTGATAGCCTTAAAGCTATATGTAACAGAAGGTGCTCCACCCTTGTCTGAACCCTTCTTTGTTGTGATAAGGACAACACCATTTGCGGCACGAACACCATAAATAGCGGCAGAAGCACCATCCTTAAGCACTTCTATATTTTCAATCAATGATGGATCAAGATATTGGATGTTATCAACTTCAACACCATCAACAATAAGCAATGGCTCCAAATGAGCCTCATTACCAGAGTTTGAAGTATAACCACGGACACGAATGCCCGAGCCTGCTCCAGGAGAACCAGAATTGATAATCTGAATACCAGCTGCCTTACCCTGAAGTACCGATGCAGCATCTGTTGCACTAAGATTCTTGATGTCATCAGCTTTAATTGAAGCAATTGCACCAGTAAGGTCACTCTTCTTTTGAACACCGTAACCGATAACAAAAATATCATCAAGGATTGCTGCATCATCCTTAAGTTTAACGATAATGTTGTTTTCTAATGGTTTCACATTCTGAGTTTGGAAACCGATGTAAGAAATAACAAGAGTTCCATTGCTTGGAATGGCAATTGTAAAGTTACCATTCAAGTCCGCAACCACACCATTTGTGGTTGAACCCTTTTCAAATACTGAAGCACCGACCAACGGTTCACCGTCGGAATCAGCAATTACTCTACCCTTGATGGTTCGAGTCTGTGCTATGGCTGCCGAAACAGCTATCATACAAACCGCCATCAGAAACAAAATCTTTGTTTTCATAATTTGGATTCTTGAGTTAGTTAGTTAATTAATAATTAAATTTGTTTAACACTGTTTTTTGCTTATCTCATTTTCAGGAGTCAAGTAACAATAGGTTTGCATCTACCATAGGGAATAAACACGTTTAATAGGGAATAAACATGTTGATCTGCAAACTACGTTATCTGTTCTTCCATGTATTAGTCGGACGGTAGTGTTGATCATTGCATAGAGTGCTTTCATAACTACCAAACAGGGCGGTTTCATACAGGCTAAATCATGTGAATAATTCAATACATCTTTTCAATACATTAAATATCCATTTGATTAGTTTAGGTTTGTTCTGTTTTTCCCATGCAAGCCACATTGTGACAAACATGCCGACTGGATTACTTAATTTTTCTTAAATGTTCATGGCAAAAGTACGGCAAATAAACATTTTGCATTTGCTTTTTTGTTACTTTTTATAGCACGCTTTGTTACATCACGCCCAAAAAGAGCACAAATGTAACAAAAACATATTAACATTCGCTATGATTGTATTTTTGACACTAACGTTAAAAGGAGTTAAAATCTGCGTTTTTCAGCCAACAATATTTAGGTTTTTCTTATCTGCTTCTTAGGTTAACCATAAGTATCCCTTAGGTTTGCCTTCATTTCCCTTACAAAACGTAGGGACACATAAGGCACACCTAAGGGACACCTAAGAGGAACATTTCCGATTTATGACAAAAATGGCATTACATCATACCTATAATGTCAAACGTCTCTCATGCTTTACTTCAAGACTTTCTTGCCGTCAACGATGACAACACCCTTCTCCTTAGTAGCACGACGACCATCAAGGAGAACAGCATTCTTTCTTGAAGACTTGCCAGCCTTCACATCTTTTACGCCATTAACGTCTGGCACACGTCGAAGACTCATATAGTCGATGCTTGGCATCCAATTAGAGGAATTGTAAAGACGAACGACATTATCGCCTGCATTAAGCTCTATGTCAAACGTGTATGTCTTGAAGGTATCCCAATTACCAGAATTGAGAGAAACGGACTTCACCCTCTTTCCGTTTACCTCAAGTACAAGGCTACGGCTTTCGCCAGAGACGTAAGCAAGAGTCATCCTGTACTTACCACCTTCCTTAGAATAGACATTACGCCACTGGAGGTCATTGGTTGACTTACGTCCTAACCAACCAGCCACCATACCGCCAGAAGCATTCTTGTTTGCTTCATAGACAGCCGTCTCAGACGCTGCATTATTAGTAATCTCCTGATAACTGCTGAGATATGCCGTCTCTGCCTCGTAAAGAGTACGTTCAAGACGTTCCTCTGCCTCAACACGAAGAATCTTAGTACCATGCTTTGGAACTGTAATGGATACGTTCGTCGTTACTTCGCCAATGTCACGACGCTTAGTAGCGTCATGAACCTTAGCAATTCCTGCAAGGTCAAGAGATGCAAGGTCAATAGACATTTCCTTCTCCGACTCCGTTGGATTATAGAAAGCAACGGCACGCGTCTTACCATTTCGTTCAATAATATCCTTTACAAGAACATAAGTATCGCCATCATCGTAGGCAGTACGCTTAACAACATACGCTTGAAGACCGAGAGGGTCTTGGTTTATATCAATAAGTTCTCTGTTTCTAAGCAGATTGCGTGCAGTCTCATTGATATCCTTCATATTACATCCAATGAGCAGAGGACTTGACATAATACACCACATTCCGAAGTGAGTAATATCCTCCTGAGTAGTCATTCCTCTACCAACCTCAAGCATGTCCATGTCGTTGTAATGTCCGTCATAGCAATAGGCAGAAAGATAAAGGTTCTCCTCAATGATACTCTTGACAGAACTCCACCAAGGACCGATGTCACCAGTTGTGCGCCAGCTACAAGCAATGTCATGAGCCCAGTTACCAGGATAAGCCCATCGACAGATATTAAGGCGGACATCCGAACGACCAGTCTTCACGATTGCATTGTGAATAGCCTCATAACGAGCCTTCTCATCCAATTTAAGGCGATCTGAATTATGAATAGGATCACCACCACAGAAATCCACCTTGATAAAATCAAAGCCACATTCATTAAAATAGAACTCAGCATCCTGCTCGTCATGCTTATATAGTCCTACATTAACGCTAAGCACATCGTTGTTATGGTAGTTGCCACAAGTGTTTGCACCAGCATCACTATAGATTCCTGCCTTAAGGCCTTTTGAGTGTATATAATCAGCCACAACCTTCAATCCATTTGGAAAACGCTGCGGATGAATGATAAGCTTACCATCTTCCGTTCGACCGCCAAAGAAGCCATCGTCAATATTGATGTATTTATAACCAACGTTGAAGAATCCTTTACTGACCATGGCGTCTGCCTGTCCCTTGATAATGTTTTCGCTGATATTAACTCCAAATGTGTTCCATGAACTCCATCCCATTGTAGGTGGCTCAAATTTAGGCTGTGCTGAACACAAAGCACCGTAAAGCATAAATGCGATTAGAAAAGTTTTCTTCATAATAGTATATAATAGTTTAGATAAAGTTTTTCTTTCCATGGTCTATATACCATCAAGGCGTAGGCGACAAGTCGCCTACGCTATATGATAGAACATTAATGTATTTCCGTTAATTACCAGAGAGAGCCGAAGTCACCTCCACGCTGACGAGCACCGAACTCATCATCCTCGCCTATTTCTGGAGTATTGTCGCTTGGAGCATCAAAACTACCAGTATCAATAGCCTGGCCTGGTGACGTACAAACCATAGAGGCAATCTCTACAGAAGTAACCTTAACGTCAGGGATAACATAACACTTTTTCATATTAGTCAGATAGAATTATTTATTTACTACTATTTTCTTACCGTTCACAACGTAAACACCAGGATTTACATCCTTAACCATTGTTCCGTTAACCTTGCCGTCATAGAGAACAACACCATTAACAGAAGCAATGACAACATTTGCATCAGAAGCAACAACTCTGATAGCTCCTGGCTCAGCTGTTACGTTGAAGATTGTCTCTGCGATGTCAACACCTGTTGTGAAGTCGTCTGAGATGAAACGAACCTTTGCCTGTGAAGCAGAACTTGTGTTGCAAACAAAGAAGCTTGAGAATGGTTTGAAAGAAGCACCGTTAGCCTTCTTCAAAACACCGTCAGTTGCGAAACCATACAAGTTATAGTTTGTTGCCTCATTATTTGTAACAGTCTGATAAGAGCCAGACATTGTCCATCCATTGCTGAATGTGCTCTGTACATCTGTTGCATGAATCTCAACATTTGTTGCACTTACAGTCTGGTCAGCAACTCCATCCTTCTTACATACGATGAATGGGATGTTTGCAGGAACAGTTGTGACTGTATTGTCCAGAACAATAGTTCCTTCACTATACTCACTGAATGTTGCAAACTTAACATTGCTGTTAGAATAGTCAAATGGCAAAACAAAACCAAGAATCTTGTCTGAGATTGTT
>ODAI010825411.1_pt1 | contig 17229 bp, 12 predicted proteins | sample 1539321 | NCBI WGS metagenome assembly ODAI01 (sample SAMN02144231, study PRJEB22623) | gut metagenome | biome: sheep rumen | host: Ovis aries | place: New Zealand | reverse complement strand
GTTTCAACCATTGAAAAAAGGTCTGTGTTTTTATGCACAGACCCATACCGTAAACCGGAAAACCCCTGTAAATCGGGGATTTTCCGAAGTGCCGGCGACCGGGATCGAACCGGTACGAGTGTCACCACTCACGGGATTTTAAGTCCGGTGCTTCATCCGTTCACCGGTCTTCATCCAGGACGTTTTCCGTAACAAAGAAATCCGTGAAATAATGAGGAGCGTTCTGGAGCGTATAGCCGTCGATGAAACGTCTGGTCATGCGCATGTATTCATCCGTGACCTCCCTGTAATCGGTATCCGCCCAGAGGCCGCAGAGGTAGATGAAGCCGTGGCCGGTCAGGTAATCCAGATTGTCGCCCGGATAGGACACCTCCGCTCCGTAGGGATAAAAGAGGATATCCGCGTTCCCTGTCAGCACCCCGACCCCTGACATCCACTTGTCGATCTCGGAGACAAACTCCTGGGCGGACATGCTGTTCATATATCCGTGGGACCAGCCTGCGCTGGCGATGTTCCATCCTTCTGCCCTCAGTGCGGCGCTGATATCCGCCACCGCCTTCTGCTCCGGCGTCATGTCGGCCGCGGTGAGCCTGGAGGAGGTCAGCGCGCCGCTGTTTCCGTCGGCAGCACCGGTTTCCGGCAGGTCATATCCGAAGACGCCCTGGGCGCCGGATACCGATACGATTCCGCGCGCTCCCTGATAGGAGAAATCCGGATGCTCTTCGATAAAGCTGTCCAGGATCGGTATGAAATCGTAATCACCGACCAGATCATGCCCGCCGCTGTCCGTATACTTCGCCTTTACTTTGCCATCCTCATCCAGCACCAGTTTTGTGGCTATGCCGTCGCCGTTTTTGACGTCCTCATAGGTAAGGTTGTCCTGGGAGAGAATGATCGGCCTTTTGCCTGACGGAACCTTCAGATTCAGAGTTTCCACCGTCGTGGTTCCCCTGTCGTCCGTGACCGGTCCGGCGATACTGTGGATGTCGATCAGGACATAATGGTTGTCATACAGGCTCTGCAGAATCCGCTTAAACTCGCGGGTCGTCACCATGCTGTTGCTGTAGGTATAGGCCAGGCTGTCCCCGTCGAAAGCCATCATGGAATCCTCAATCAGGCAGGGGAAGCACAGATGCGGGATCGTGCCCTCCCATTTTTCCAGACTGGAACCGCCCTGCTCATACTCGCTGCGGGCAGCCAGGACTCTTTCGTCCTGGGACTGCTGGCCTGTGATCGTATCAAGGACCTCCAGCGCGTCTTCATAATTATATCCGAGGGCGAGCGTTCTGGCCCGGTCCAGAACCGATACCAGCTCCGTCTCCGCGCGGTCAGACTCCTCCTGCGCTTTTCGCTTCTCGGCCATCTGCGGCGTTTCAACCGGCTCATTATTCTCGTACATGCCGGCAGTCCCGATCGCCTCCGCAATCTGGTAGTTCATCTGGCTCCTGCTGCAGCCGCCCAGTCCCAGGGCAAGGAACGCGGCCGCGCAGAGTATTCTGATCATTCTTGCTTTCATATCAAACACCATGAAATATCCAATCCCGTCCCGACTGAGGAAAAAGTTCCGTATACATCTCATGTGACAGCCCTGACCAAAAGGCCAGGGCTGTCATCAGGAGTGAGAAAAGTATATGTCTGAAACCTCCTTGCGGCAGGTTTCTACGCCGTATTCAGTCCCGCTTTCCTTTCCGCCGTCAGGCCTGCGATGCCAGTGCGTTCACTTCCTCCGCCGTCGGCATTACCTTCAGGGCGCCCTTGCGGGTTGTGATCAGGGACGCGGCCGCGTTCGCGTGAACAAGGAGTTCTCTGAGTTTTTCCTCATTGAAGCCGTCGATCCCGTATTTCAGAACATAGTGAAGAGATGTGGCGCAGAAGGTATCCCCGGCTCCGGTCGTCTCGATGGTATTCTTCTGCAGGAAAGGAGCCGCGTCCACGCGCAGATCCCTGTAGTAGGCCCTGCTGCCGTTTTTCCCGAGCGTGATGAGGATGAGCGGGATATTGTACTTCTCCTTCAGGAGCGCAGCACCCTTATCATAGTCATCCGTTCCGCACATGAACTCCACTTCATTGTCCGAAATCTTCAGTACGTCGCAATGTCTCAGGCCATAGTCGATCTCTCTTCTCGCATCCTCGAGGTCGTCCCAGAGGGGTTCTCTCAGATTGGGATCAAAGGAGATCACGGCCCCGGCCGCCTTTGCCTCTGCCAGGGCGAAACGGGTCGCTTCCCGCACTTTTTCGTGCGTGGAGGAGAGGGTTCCGAAATGGAAAATCCTGGTATCCTTCAAAAGTTCCAGATTCACCTCTTCCTTCTTCAGCATCATATCCGCTCCCGGATTCCTGTAGAAAGAAAAATCGCGGTCCCCGTCTTCATAGGTATGGACAAAAGCAAGTGTCGTATGCACTGCCGGATCCACACAGAGGCCTTTTGTATCCACTCCGACGCTCTGAACAGCTTCTGTGAGAAGACGGCCGAACATATCATCTCCTACTTTGCCGATAAAGGCTGTCCTGTCTCCCCAGTTTTCCAGCATGGAGAGAACATTGCAGGGCGCGCCGCCAGGATTCACCTCCAGCAGGGGGTTCCCCTGCGCGCTGAATCCGGTCTCCGTAAAATCAATCAGAAGTTCCCCCAGAGCGACCACATCATATGACTTAGCCATGACTATCTCCTTCCGCACATGTCTGAAAGCATATCTCCGCGGCATCCTGCCGCCGCGGACTGTTATTATAATTCTATCTTACAAGATCATATTTGACAAGGTTCATCGAGACAGCACCTTCCGAAAGAAAACTAATCCCCTCCGCCGACGGGTCGGTATAAAGGTTTGCCGTTATGACCTGTTCACCGTCGTTCAGGAAAATCTCGGCACTGAAACGGTCCAGAATCAGTCTCATCTTCAGAACGCCTCCCTCGCTGCTGACCCTGGCCCTGCGCTGGTGAATAATCGCCCTGCGGGAGCCGGAGAACTTGCGGTCGATCTTCATGATCCGGTCCCGGGGATGGAAGCTCAGCGTCGTATAGTATCTTCCTCCCGCCGCGAATTTTACAGCGAATTTATTGTAAACAGCCCCGCTGTCCGCCGGACGGATCTCCAGTTCCATGTCCACGCAGCGGCCTTTCACGCCCTCCAGCTCCATCTCGCCGTTCACGTAAACGTTCCGGAAGTTCACGCAGCCGCGGCGCAGGTTCTCAAGTTCCCTCAGCGGCAGCTGGTAAAGCCTGCCGTTTTTCACCGAAAGCTCCCGGGGAACCGTCATCTGGCCAAACCAGCTGGTGGGGCTGATCCTATAGCCCGGCGTCGTATCCCAGTTCTGCATCCAGGCGATCATAATTCTCCGTCCGTCCGGCGCAAGCACCGTCTGCGTCGCGTAAAAATCGATGCCGTAGTCGATCGACTGGTCATGCTGGGGCGTAAAGATCCCGTCGGCATCATTGTAATCACCGATCAGGCACAGGGTTCCGTTCCCGTTATGATACTCAAAGCCCTCGGGAAGCATGTCCATGGGACTGGTCAAAAGGACCCATTTCCCGTCCAGGCGGAAGAATTCGGGACATTCCCAGACCTTTCCGAAGCGCTCATTGTTCTGGACGAGGATCCTTCCCTTGCTCCAGTGAATCCCGTCCATACTGGAAAATGCGACGATCCGGCCATCCCTGGAAGGGGTCGCGCAGCATGTCACCATACGGTAGCTTCCATCCTCCGCCTGCCAGACCTTCGGGTCACGGAATTCGAATCTGCTGCCTCCCTCCGGGAAATCCTCCTCTGTCAGAACAGGATTTCCTTCATATTTAACATAATTCAGGCCGTCTCCGAAAGCGAGGCACTGCTTCTGCACGCCCTTGACAGTTCCGTCTTCCTGCTCCTCATTGGTGACGCCGGTATAGACCAGCATCTGCCTTCCGTCGGGAAGTTCTATGGCTGATCCGGAAAAACATCCGTCCCTGTCATAATCCTCATCCGGAGCCAGTGCCGCGGGCAGGTATTCCCAGTGCAGCAGATCCTCCGACACAGCATGTCCCCAGTGCATGGGGCCCCATACCGTGTTGAAGGGGTGGTACTGATAAAAGAGATGATATTTTCCTTTATAAAAGGAAAAACCATTCGGGTCGTTCATCCAGCCTACCCTGGATGAGAGATGGAACGCGGGCCGCTCAGCGGGCGGAATCCTTCCGCTCATATCTTCCTCATACCTGCGCACATCCTCCAGCATCCTGCTGATCTTTATATCCTTCTGCTCCTCCTGCATCATTCCTCCATCCCGTCCGCACCCTGCTCCGCATCCGCGGGAGCTTCTTTTCCGGCTGCAGCTTTCCCTGTCTTCTTCGGTGTTTTTTTCTTCGCACTGTCTTTCTTCAGCGCGGCTTTTGCTTTCTTCGACACTTCCTTCATGCTGTCTTTTTTCAGTGCAGTTTTTGCCTTCTTCGGCGCAGTTTTTTTCTTCTCAGGCGTGTCCTCTTTGCCGGCAGTGTCTGCAGCCGGCTTCTCTTCCGTCAGCGTCCTGTCAATTCTCAGATACCAGCGGTAGCCGTAAGGCGGAATCTCTCCATGGGTCTCCTTCATATTCTGCCCGGTAAAGAGATCCACGAACTGTTCCGCCTCCTCGTCAGGCATGGTCCAGTGATACTGGGTGTACTCGCTGAAATTGAAGAAAGCTCTCAGATGCTGCTTATAACCGGCATAACGGAGCACTCCAAGGACGCTGGCGCAGCCGGTCTCAAGCGTCTCTACGCCCGCCTGCCCTGAAAATACCTCATAGCTTGCCCGGATCTTTTCCATCTCCTTCAGAGCGTTGAAAATCCGCATGGAGACAGGATCCTTTTCCTCCCATTTTTTCCACGGGAACTTTCCTCTGTGCAGGTAACGGGAATCCGCGCACTTCAGGGGATCCTCCTTATAGCTGTAGTCATTTTCCTGGGCGATCTCGTCACCGGAATACAGAACCGGAATCCCGCTCTGGGTGAACAGCCAGGCGTGCAGCATCAGGTCGCACATGACCGCTTTCTCCACCTTGGCTTTGTTCTTCTCATACAGGCCCGCCTCCAGCCCGCAGAGGGAGGCGGTAGTTCCGCACAGGCGCGCGTCGCCCAGCCTCGGGTCATCATTGTAGAGCTCGCCCCTGGCATCGCTCCCGTACCATTTTCCGGTCAGGTAATCATTCAGATATTTCTTGTGGGCAACCTGATCGATCCCGAACTGTTTCAGCCAGTCATAATCCAGGCCCCAGCCGATATCGTCATGGCATCTGAGATAATTCTGGAAAACATAGTCCTTCGGCAGAGCCGCCACCTGGTCAAGCTGCCGCTTTAAAAGCCCCACGTCCCTGGTCGCCACCGTATTCCAGGTACTTGCCATGGTCGTCACATTGTAAAGAATATGGCACTCCGGCTTTTCAACGCTTCCGAAATAGGGAACAACCTTCGACGGCTCCATGACCACTTCGCCGAGCAGAAGAACGCCCGGACAGACGATCTCGGAGATGATCCTCATCATGCGGACGATGGTGTGCACCTGGGGAAGATTGCGGCAGTTGGTCCCCAGCTCTTTCCAGATATAGGGAACTGCATCCAGGCGCATGACATCGATTCCGCGGTTTGCCAGATAGAGCATGTTCGCCGTCATATCATTAAAGACCATGCAGTTCCTGTAATCCAGGTCCCACTGGTAGGGATAGAAGGTTGTCATGACAATCTGCTGACAGTCGGGAAGCCAGGTGAAATTGCCCGGCGCGGTCGTCGGGAAAACCTGCGGCATCGTCCGCTCATACTGAAGCGGGACGGTCCAGTTATCATAGAAGAAATAGCGGCTTCTTGCCGCTTCGTCGCCCTGCCGCGCCAGCTTTGCCCAGATGTGGTCTTCACTCGTATGGTTCATGACAAAGTCGAGTGCAACGCTGATCCCGGCCTCATGGCAGTCATTCGTCAGTTCTTCCAGATCTTCCATGGTGCCCAGCTCCGGCTTCACCTTTCTGAAATCCGCCACCGCGTAGCCGCCGTCGTCGCGCCCCTCGGGGCTGTCCAGAAGCGGCATCAGGTGAAGATAGTTCACGCCGCAGCCTTTGATATAATCCAGCCTGCTGCGCACGCCCTGCAGCGTATCGCCGAACAGGTTCGCGTACATCATCATGCCGAGAAGGTCGTTGCCTTTATACCAGCCGGGATTGGCCTCCCGCTCCCGGTCAAGTTTTTTCAGGGATTCACTGCGTTCCTCATAAAAATCGGCCATGGCCGCCGTCAGCCAGTCCAGGGCCTGATAATCTTCCCCGTACAGGGAACAGTAAAGCCATTTCAGTTCATCGTAACGAGCGTCAAAGCGCTTCTGAAACTCCGTACTCCAATTTGTCTTATCCACCATAACTTTTTCACTCCGGAAGATATGTCTTCAGCTTCAAACCTACCATAGCATTGAACGCTTTTTCATGTCAACAGAGGAATGTGCAATCGGACAAGGTTACTATTCACGGCCTGTTTGAAATCAGGTTCTGGTTCGTCGTGCTTGCAAGTAAGAAACAGGTTCTGATTTCAAAAATGGCCTGCGAAGCAGGAACTCCACAACAGCCTCCGACAGAAGCATCGAAGATGCGTCATACGTGCGCAGCACGGATGGTCGGAGGCCTCATGTGTGGAGGGCCGTGAATAGTAAAAGGCCCCGCCGCTGATCTTATATCAGCCGGCAGGACCTGTAAGCCTGTTTCAATATGGTTTCAGTTCTTAAACAGAATCAGACATTGTGGATGCCGCGGTTTTCGTCGCCTGCTTCATTCACGCCGAACTCATAGTCGTTGCCCGGAAGGACCGCATTGAGTACGATGCCTGCGATCGCCGCGATGGCAAGCGCGGTCAGGGTGATGGAAGCCCCTCCGACATGGAAGGTAATTCCTTCTGTAAAGCCGAGTCCGCATACGAAGATGACGGCCGCAATAATCAGATTGCGGGACTTGGTCAGGTCAACCTTATTTTCAACGATATTGCGCACGCCGATCGCGGAGATCATACCGTAAAGCATGAAGGATACTCCGCCGATGATGGAACTGGGCATGGTTCCGATCAGGTCGGAAAGCTTCGGGATGAAGCTGACGATGATCGCATAGAATGCGGCAAGACGGATCACACGGGGGTCATAGACCTTGGAAAGTTCCAGAACGCCGGTATTCTCACCGTAGGTCGTGTTTGCCGGGCCTCCGATAAATCCCGCAAGAGAAGTCGCGAGTCCGTCGCCCAGCAGTGTTCTGTGAAGTCCCGGATCAGCCAGGAAGTTATTCCCGGTCGTCGCGGATATGGCTGAGATATCGCCGACATGTTCCATCATGGTCGCGACAGCGATCGGCGCCATAACCAGGATCGACGTAAGATCAAACTTTGCCAGCTGGAAATGAGGAACACCGATCCAGGCGGCCGACGCCAGCTGGGAGAAATCAAGAATCGCCGAACCGTCCGGGTTGGTCATGCCTGCCGCGTTCATGATCAGCGCAGCCGCGTAGGCGATCACAACACCCATCAGAATGGGGATAATCCGGAACATTCCCTTGCCCCAGATATTGAAAACAATGATAACCACAAGAGCAATCAGCGCCAGAAACCAGTTGGTCTTCGCATTGTTGATCGCAGAGCCGGCCAGGGAAAGACCGATGCAGATGATAACCGGTCCGGTCACAACAGGAGGAAGGAAATGCATGACCTTCTTCACTCCCACCGCGCGGATGATCACGGCCAGCAGCAGATACAGAAGACCCGCGATCACGATACCGCCGCAGGCATAGGCTGCCTTGTCATTGACGCTCATATTCTCGTATATCCCGGACTTCAGATTCGCGACTGTGGCAAAACCGCCCAGGAATGCGAAAGAGGAACCCAGAAATGCCGGAACCTTAAATTTTGCGCATACATGAAACAGCAGCGTACCGACGCCCGCGCAGAACAGGGTCACGGCTACCGTAAGTCCGGCAGACGGCGCTTCGCCGCATGCGTCCCTGAAGTAACTCGCAACCAGAATCGGAACAAGAATCGTAGCCCCGAACATGGCAAACATGTGCTGCAGTCCCAGAATCAGCATCTTCGGGATGCCCAGCTGTCTGGCGTCCCGAATCGCCCCGTCAGATTCTCTCATACTCTCTCCTCCTGTGATGGCGGCCTGTGCCCGGTTCATCTCCCGCTTCCGCAGGCCTTCATTTCCGGCTCAGCCGGACCTGCCCGGCTGCAGCCCTGTTATGCATGAAAAGAGGCAGGTAACCAGTCCCTGCCCATGGTTTTTACACCAGAGGCAGTGTCATATCCCCTCTGCATGTAGGTTCACGTTATTGTATTCTCAGTCCCTGTCTGTGTCAACCGGCAAATTGTACAAATAGTATGAACTCTTTAGACAATTTCTGCCCGCTGACAGCCCGGCTGAAAGCCGGAAGCACTGTTAATATCCGTGCTGCCCTGAAAACCTGTTTTTCCGGATCGCACAGCAGCTGCTCACACAGCAGTGTTTCCCTCCGGATCATCCGCAAGTTCGCGGCAGATAAAGATACTTCCTGTGAGTTCAGGCTTCCATCGCCAGGCTCACAGGAAGTTCTGTTCAGATATCTGCTGACAGTCAGGATTCCGCTTCCGTTTCGGCCTCAGACTCACTTTCCGTCTCAATAATCTCGTGGATATGTGCTTCCTTTTCCAGGAAATCGAGCGTCTTGTCCATCAGAAGGCTGATCCTGAGCGTAGGCTCATCGAATGCCGCCTTGAGGGCGTCCGCCGAATCATAGCCGTATTTCACGGCATACTGAGCGCAGCCGTCCTCATATTCCTGATCGGACACCGTCAGATTCTCTTTCTCGGCTATGGCCTTGAGAAGAATCTCCTGATGAAGGGTCTGTTTTGCCGCTTCATCCGTCTCCCTGAGAAAGGTTTCCTCATCCATATTCAGATAGGAAGAAAGAAACTGTCCGAAATCCAGGCCGTACATATCCGCGTACTGCCTGTAGCTTTCTTCCAGGCTGCCGGTGACATATTCCAGAAGCGCCGCGGGGTACTCCTTTATCGGATACAGGTTGAACAGCCTGGTCATAATGGCAGTGTCCACCTCTGTCCAGTACGCGGTCTGCGCCTCTTCGGAAGAATCCGCTGCGGGATAGAGACTGATCTCAATCCCTTTGTAGGCCTCGCCGCTGATCTCAACACAGTCGAGCGCCCTGTATTCCGGTCGGATTCCCGCAGCCAGGGCTTCTGAAACTTCTTCTTTCAGGGCATCCTGTTCCGTCTCTTCCCCGGTTTCGGGCGGCAGTTCCTCCTGCCCGGCCGTCCCGGGCTGAGCGGCCGCTGTCTCAGCGGCAGACGCCGGTCCGCATGGGGGACAGGCCGCCAGCAGGCAAGCGAGCAGACACGCAAATAATCTTACTTTTTTCATAACAGTACCTTATTCAGCCTCGGTATCATCAATAAAAGCAACTTCCTCTTCCGCGCCGTCCTCTGTCTCATCCGATAAAGCGTCCGCCTCATCCTCTGTCTCATCGAAGGTCAGATCAAACTCGAATTCTTCTTCCGTCTCCTCGACCTCTTTGACATCGGTCACCGTAAGCAGCCAGTCAAGCACCTTGGTGTCCAGCTGCCCGTTGCGGACAAGGGTCATATCGCTCATCGCCTTCAGCTCTTCGGCGGAGATTCCGTACTGCTCCGCGTATTCGGCGATTATTTCGTCCAGTTCAGCATCTGTAATGCTGATGCCGTTCTTCTCGGCGATCGTTCCCAGGATCATGTCCTGCGTAAGCAGGGACTTCGCGTACTCGGTGAAATAGCCGGTGATGTAATCCACATCCACTCCGTAATTCGAAGACAGGTATTCCTCCAGCTCCATCCCGTACATCTTGGCTTCCGAGCGGAACTGCTGAAGATTGCTTTTCACATAGTAATCGATGTACTCCTGCGGATAGCCGTCCGGCTTGTACATCTGAACCAGCTGGTTCATCAGAGCCGTATACTTCTCCGTCTTTGCTTCCATATCATAGTTTTCCTGTAACATGGCCCTTACGGATTCTTCATACTCGGCCAGCGTTTTGAATTTGCCTTCGGAAACCTTCCCGGCAATCTCATCGGTCAGCTCCGGAAGCTTCTTGACGGCGTTGATGGTGACGGTAAAGATCACCTCCGCGCCTGCCAGATCCTCATTCCAGTAATCTTCGGGGAAACTGAGCGGAAGCTCAACGGTATCGCCGATCTCCTGTCCGATCAGGCCTTCCTCAAAACCGTCGATGAAGGAGCCGGATCCGATCTCCAGATCGTAATTGTCCGCCGTGCCGCCGTCAAAGGCTTCTCCGTCCTTTGTTCCCACATAGTCGATGTTGACCAGGTCGCCATCTTCCACGACGCCCTCGGTGGTCTCCTCATACAGATCCGCCGCCTCAACCTCACTGATCATATAAGACAGGACCTCTTCTTCGGATACCTGTACAGGCGGGGCCACTTCGATCGTAAGGTCCTTATAGTCCTCATCATTGATCTCCATATAGTCCCCGATATCATATACCGGAGCAAGAAGCGGTTCTTCCTCCGTCTCTGCTTCCGTCTCATCATAGACCGCGCCTTCTTCGGTTTCATCATAAAAAACATCCGCCTCGGTCTCTGCCGCCGCAGCCGGAGCCGCACAGACTGCTGCCGTGCAGCATGCAAGCAGCGCCATCATTGTAAGTTTTTTCATAAATGTCAAAAGTCCTTTCTTTCACAGATGTACAGATCAGAATTCCTCTGACCGGCAGTACGCAGCTCTGTATCAGAGCCAGTCTTTCTGGAGCCGGGAATAGTATAACACAATTCTTGCCTTTTTACACAAATGATGATAGAATTCCCTAAGTGCATTGCGGCAGAGCGTGAAAGTGCGCCGCGGCATCAATTGTCTGTCCAGGAGGGTCCTTATGTCAACTGTTACCATAGTATTGCTGGTCATTTTAGCCGTACTGATCGTGGCGCTCGTCGTCCTTTATTTCTGGGGAAAGCGCCTGCAGAAGCGTCAGGCAGAGTCAGAAGCGCAGATGGAGGCGACGAAACAGACTGTTTCGATGCTGGTCATAGATAAAAAAATGCTGCGGATGAAGGATTCGGGTCTGCCCCAGATCGTCATCGACCAGACGCCGAAGCTGATGCGCCGCTCAAAGATGCCGATCGTGAAAGCCCGTGTGCAGGGCAGAATCATGACCCTGGTTGCCGATCAGAAGATTTATCCGCTGATTCCGGTTAAAAAGGAAGTCAAGGCTGTCATCTCCGGTATCTATATCATGGATGTCAAAGCCATCCGCGGACAGCTTGAAAAACCGCCCGTGAAGAAAAAATGGTATGAAAAGTTCAGCTTCAAAAAAGATAAGGAAGCCTGATAAAGCAGGAACCGCCCTCAGAGGGCGGTTCTTTTTGTGTGAAAAAGCCTGAAAGCGGCTGCCATTCCTGCATGAGCAGACATCTGGTTACAGGTATCGTAAGAAGTACAACCAGTACACTGCCATCCCTGCATGAGCAGACATTTGAGAGCGAACGGACATCGGACAGCTTTGCTGAAGGATGCCCGCGGTTCTCCGCCCGCTTTTTACGGCATCCCCAGCAGTGCCCTGCACAGACTGATCCGCTCCGGCAGGCTCTCCAGAAAGCAGATATCTCCTTTTTCTTTCCGGTCCGCCAGAAGATCCATCCCGGCAAGCCTGCGCTGCAGTTCACGGGCGGTTCCCCCGCCGCCGTCCAGGATCTGTACCTGCTCCCCCGCGATCTCCCGGATCAGAGGACGGACAAAGGGATAATGGGTACAGCCCAGTACGATCGCGTCCACTCCCTTCTCAAGCTGAGGCTTCAGCAGCTCCTCCAGGCAGCTGCGCACCTGAGGCCCGTTAAGGTCCCCCTTCTCCACATATTCCATCAGCCCGGGACAGGGAAGAGCGGTTATATCGCCCCATTCGCGGTACTGGTCCAGAAGATGGTGAAACTTGCTGCCCTGTACCGTCAGCGGGGTAGCCATCACCAGCACCCTGGGATGTTTCCCGCTGAGAACTGCCGGCTTCAGGGCCGGCTCAATCCCGATCACCGGAATATCCGTGTAGATCTCCCTGAGCGGCCTGATCGCAGCGCTTGTCGCAGTATTGCATGCGATCACCAGCGCCTTGATGGACATCCGGTACAGCCTCCGGGCATGCGTCAGCGTCAGGCGCCGGATCTCTTCCTCGCTCTTTGTTCCGTAAGGCGCATTCGCAGAATCTCCGAAATAAATAAAGTTCTCCTCCGGCATGCGCTTTACGGCCTCCCGGAGTACGCTCACTCCACCCACGCCCGAATCAAAAAAAGCAATCGGCCAGTCCCGACTCACATCCATCTGTCCACACCCCTCTATATACCCATACTCACAGAAGCACGGCTTTCCCGTCAATGACGGCGTAAGACACGGGCTTCTCCAGAAGAAACTGCGCTTTCGCGCCGGTCTTCTCGGTAATCTCATCCTTCAGTACTTTCAGTTCCCCGGCAGGAACCATCGTCTCGAGTTCCACATTGTCCGCATAGACACTGTCCGTTATCGTCAGCTCCCTTTTTCCGAGCAGGTACTGAATCTTCCCGACGCCGTTGTAATCCGTGCGGATCCGGAGAACCGATCCCTCGATCCGGTCTATGATCCTGCTGGCCTTCAGTCCTTCCTGGGCGGCTTTCGAGTAGGCGCGCACCAGTCCCCCCGTCCCGAGCAGAACCCCGCCGAAGTAACGGGTCACGATGACGCATGCATCATGTACATCCTCCCCCAGCAGGACAGCCAGCATCGGTTTTCCGGCTGTGCCCTGGGGTTCCCCGTCATCCGAGCAGCGCTGCAGCTGCATCCGGTCCCCCACGACAAAGGCTGAGCAGTTATGTCTCGCATCCCAGTATTTTTTCCGCATCTCAGCAAGAAAAACGGCCGCTTCCTCCTCAGAGTGCACCGGCCGCACAGTAGCGATAAATCGCGACTTCTTCTCCGTTATCTCGGCGCTCCCGCCTTCATATAAAATCTTCATCCGCTCTCCGTCCTCCTGCGCCCCTCTGTCTGAAAGCGTCAGGAGACTGTGTCATATTCTGACCGCTCTCCGCCTCTCCGCACTTCTCTGGCCGGATGTATCAGGAGGCTGTGTCATATTCTGACCGCTCTCCGTCTCCTCCGCACGCTTTTGCAGATCTGTACCTGCGGAAGAAAAATCATAAGCGACTCTTAAGAAAAAAACAAAGTGTTTCTCTTCCTTTTAGTTATACAATACCGAAAGGGACTGCGTCAACTCGGTCCGCCTCCCGGTCGGCTGTGCCGGGGCGGCACCCGGAAAGTCCGCAGAATGGAGGGAGATTTATGAATTACGGAAAACAGGCAGTGATGAAGAAGATGACCCCGCATACGGGCCGGAAGATTTTCCGGAAGCTTGTCAGCACACTGCTCAAGCTGGCCCTTCTGGCGCTCATGACCGCCGTGATCGGGGCCGGGATTTACATAAGCCGCGTCGTCTCTTCCGTTATTGCCGAGGCTCCGGACATCTCAGAGGCGGCCATCGCTCCGGGCGGATCGGCCACCTATATCTATAACCAGTCGGGAGAGCGGATCCAGAAGCTGACGCTGCCGGAAGCCAACAGGGACATCGTCAGCCTGGCCTCCGTACCCCAGGATCTGCAGCACGCGGTGGTGGCGATTGAAGATGAACGCTTCTACGAGCACAAAGGGATCGATCCGAAGGGGATCGTGCGGGCCTTCGTCCGCGGAGTCAGCCGGGGAAGCTTTTCGGAGGGCGCCAGCACCATTACCCAGCAGCTTCTGAAGAACACCGTTTTTCCGGGCTGGACCCGGGAATCAAGTTTTCAGGAGCGTATGACGAGGAAGATACAGGAACAGTATCTGGCTCTGAAGCTGGAAAAGATCATGACAAAGAACCAGATTCTGGAGAATTACCTGAACATGATCAACCTCGGCGCGGGATGCTACGGGGTTCAGGCGGCTTCCTACCGCTATTTCGGAAAGAACGTCTCGGACCTGACCCTGTCCGAGGCCACGGTAATCGCAGGGATCACACAGAATCCGACCGCTTACAATCCCATCGTCTACCCCGAAAAGAATGCCGAGAGGCGCAGGATGGTCCTGAACGCCATGCTGGAGCAGAATTACATCGATGAAAGCCGTTATCAGGAAGCCCTGGCCGACGATGTCTATTCCAGGATACAGAACAACCAGCAGAGCGTCGACACGACTTCATCCGTATATACCTATTATCAGGACGCCCTGATCGACCAGGTCCTTACGGATCTGCAGAATGAGAAAGGCTACAGCTGGCAGCAGGCTTACCTGGCAGTTTATTCCGGCGGCCTGCGCATCTACTCCGCCCAGGATGACGCCATCCAGGCGGTATGCGACCAGGCCTTCGCGGATCCTTCCAATTTCCCTGACGGGACCGAAGTCGGCATTGATTATGCGCTCAGTGTTCAGGACGCAGCCGGCCAGATCACGGATTATGGGAATGACGACCTGCGCGCCTGGGTCCGCAGGACTTCGGATCCCTCCTTTGACCTGATGTATCAGACAACAGAGCAGGCCCGGGCAAGCGCGCAGGCTTTCCGGGAAGCCGCTGTATCCGAAGGCGATACGGTCCTTGGCGAACGGGTCACCGTCACTCCCCAGCCGCAGGCTTCCTGTGTTATCATCGACCAGAAAAACGGTCTTGTGAAAGCCCTGGTCGGCGGGCGCGGCACAAAGGACGCCAGCCTGACGCTGAACAGAGCCTCCTATACGACCCGGCAGCCCGGCTCGACCTTCAAGATTCTGTCCACTTACGCCCCCGCGCTCAATGAAGGAGGCAAAACCCTCATATCGACTTATGTCGATGAACCATACAGCTATCAGGACGGCACGCCTGTGCACAATTCAAACCAGGCTTACCTGGGTGAGATCACCATCCGCGATGCCATCGTCCGGTCGGTCAATACCGTTGCAGTCAGGTGCCTGACCGAACTCAGTCCCCGGCTGGGGTTCAAATATGCACAGCATTTCGGGATTTCCAGTCTGGTGGAGTCTTACGACAACGGCAGCGAAACCCTCACCGACATCACCCAGACGCTGGCGCTCGGAGGTCTGACAAGGGGCGTCACGAATCTGGACCTGACGGCTGCCTACGCTTGCATCGCCAGTCTCGGCCACTATACGGCACCGAAGTTCTACACGGAAGTGCTGGACCAGTACGGGAATGTCGTACTGGACAATACGGACCCGAAGTCCCGCACAGTCATTAAGGAGAGCACGGCCTCCCTTCTGACTTCCGCCATGCGCGGGGTCATAGAGGATGAGGAAGGCACTGCCCACGGCTGGATCGACCTGGGCCTGATGCCCGCAGCGGGCAAATCAGGCACCACTTCCGGCTACAAGGACAGCTGGTTTGTCGGATATACGCCCTATTATACCTGCGGGATCTGGGGCGGCTATGACAATAACGCGCAGCTCCCGGATACCGGAATCTACCACAGCTACTGCAAAACGCTCTGGAACAGCATCATGAACGGAATCCATAAGGACCTGCAGATCACGGCTTTCCATACTCCCCAGGACCTGGTACAGGTGAATCTCTGCAGGGAGACGCTCATGTGTGCGTCAGCCCGCTGCCCGGATACCTATGTCGAATCCTTTGCCTCCGGAACGGAACCTCTCTACTACTGCTCTGTCCATGGAAACGGAGGGCTCGCGGTCGAAGGCAGCGTATCAGGTGCCGAAGGCGGATCCGCTTTTCTGATCCACAACGAAGACAGCGCCTTTATCCCGCCGGATCCGAACGGAAGCGATTACCGGGTTGATGACGGGATCGGTCCACAGGCTGCCGCTTCGGGCAGCGGCGGACAGGACTCCGTCCCGGCTGCAGGCAGTGCCGTTCCGGGTTCCTCTTCCGCTGCAGGCAATGCCGTTACAGGTTCTCCTTCCGCTGCAGACAGTGCCGTTCCGGGTTCTCCTTCCGCTGCAGACAGTGGGGACGGCGCCGCGGAACAGCCCTCCGCAGGTCCCTCTCAGGGCGGGGGCGGGATAACCATCTACAGTTCCGACCAGACTGTCCTGAATCCGGCACAGGATAACGCCAGCGTTTCCCAGTCTTCGGATGGTACCTGGTACCTGGAGGAACCCCGGGACCAGGGGACGGACATGGGCCAAAGTACCGCGCAGAACCAGCCTCAGGACTCCGGACAGAGTCAGGCTGTCAACGATATCCTCAGCAATATTCCGCCCGCCCGGCCATAACAGGGTACCGTTCAGGTATCCTGTCAGAAAAACACATCTCCCTTCTGACACGGCCAAGGTCACGGATTCTTCAGAACACAGTTCTGAAAGGCTAAAGAGCCATGGGCACACTGCCCATGGCTCTTTTCATTTCTTTATTCAGCGGTTTTTCCGCTTCCTCTCATCTCTGACCGGATCTCCTCCAGCTGTCTCCGCACTCCGGCTCCCTGGTCCTCAAACAGGATCGCCTTATTATAACGGTAGTAGCGCGGACAGTCATTTTCACTGATAAACCACATCGCGTGGACATCCACGGAGAGCTCGGTTATGAAGAAAACCATCTCCTGGCTCTCCCCGAAGGCAGCCTCCATGAAATCAAAAGCATACTCGAGCATCTCGGAAGTCCGCTCCGTCTGCTCCGTGAGTTTCTCCCTTTCGGCCGAGAATTCATCCCGGAGCAGATCCCAGGCCTTTTCTGCCGAAAGGCTCCCTCCCTGTTCCTTCAGCAGCAGTTCATAGCGCTCAAGGATCCGGAAGAGACCGCGGTACTGCGCCTCAAGGGCCCGCTCATTCTGCCCTGCTTCAATCCGCATGCGGACCTGATCTCTCTTCTCCCCGGCAAGCGCATGAAGAATCTCCGCCGGCCTCGCCGCAGCCCCTGCAGCATCAGCGGATTTTCCACGTGCAGCTGTATCCCCTGCGCCATCGCCGGATTTTCCGCCTGCAGCCGCAGCTCCGGCGCCATCGCCGGATTTTCCACCTGCGGCATCAACGGATTTTCCGCCTGCAGCCGCAGCTCCGGCGCCGGACTCCGTACCCGGGTTCACGCCTGCGGTTTCTCGGTTCTGTTTCAGAATCCCTTACAGTTCCACCGTTCTGCGGTCCGCGGCCCTGATCTCTCTTCTCCCCGGCAAGCGCATGAAGAATCTCCGCCGGCCTCGCCGCAGCCCCTGCGGCATCAACGGATTTTCCGCCTGCAGCCGCAGCTCCGGCGCCGGCCTCCGTACCCGGGTTCACGCCTGCGCTTCAC
>ODAI013927196.1_pt1 | contig 17230 bp, 13 predicted proteins | sample 1539321 | NCBI WGS metagenome assembly ODAI01 (sample SAMN02144231, study PRJEB22623) | gut metagenome | biome: sheep rumen | host: Ovis aries | place: New Zealand | reverse complement strand
GATACAGGTGCGAACGGCTCGTGATGATCGAGCGCATTGCGGTAATCGCGGCAGACGAGCTCGATTATGCACATATCCAGCTTGTGTATCTGGCGGTACTCCTCAAGGACGTCGATGAACATTCCCGGAGGGAGCAGTCCGTAATTGGGATCCTGCCACCTCGCAAGAGCCTCAAAGCCAATGATAGAACGATCAACCGTTGATATGACGGGCTGGTAGAATACCTTGATATAGCCGTTTGCTATCGCGTTATCTATGTTGTTGACGATGTACTGCCTGAGCGTGAAGCGCTTCTCGAGATCCTCGTCGTACAGGCAATAGCTGCGGTCGTAGTGCTTCTTTACGCTGTTGCAGGCGAAACGCGCCTTGTCGCAGGCGTGGCTTATCTCGTCACTGCTGCCGGGCTTGTAAGCGCCGCACTTGAGCGTGAGCTGTACCTCGCCCTGAAGCTCCTTTATGCGGTCGGAGAGCCTTGCTATGATTTCATTAGAACCTTCCTGCTTGGTCAGGACAACGAAGTGGTCATCGGAATATCTCGCAACGAGCGAGCCGCTGAACGCTTCATTGATGTGCTTTGCAAATTTGATGAGGAGCTCATTGCCCTCAGAGAAGCCGTACTTGTCGTTGTAGGACTTGAAATTCTCTATATCAAAGAAGAGGATAATGGAGTTCTCCCTGTCCGTTGTGACGTAGTTGAGGAGCTTTTCGCCCTCGGCACGGAAGTATACCATATTGTGTATGCCGGTCAGCTCGTCCTCGATAGATATACGGCTGAGGTAGGAGTTTATTTTCTCAAGGTGCTCGTCCTTCTGCGCCTGAGAGAGAGTCTTGTTATAGTTTGCGATGCAGAAGAGCATCGTCGAGAGCCACATCGTAAAGCCGTTTATCTTGATACCGTCTCCGAGACCGGGCTTGACCGTTGAGAAGTCGATCACGCCGTTGAACTTGCCGACGGTGCTGAGGTCTATCATACCGCTGATACGGTAGTAGAATATCAGATACGATGATGTGAGCACGAGAAATCCGTAGACCGGTCTCCACACGAGCAGACACACAACGAAGAGCTCCATCGTGAGGAACGCAAGCATCTGTTCGCCCTTGGCATAGCCGTTTGCGGAGATATAGATGCCGAAGTTGATACAGACTGCCGAAAAGACGTACATAACGCACAGGCTGTAGCGTTTTTTCGCCTCGCCGTTGCCGAGAAGTATGAACGACAGCACCATCATTGTCAGTGCACCGATAAGCAGCACCAGATAATTTACAAGGTCAGCAAGATGTCTGTTGCTTCCGGGGTAGTCGATGAGCATTTTCACCTCAAATGCCGCGACCGCTCCGCACATCAATACGACCGCTACTGCCAGCCACCGCTGCTTCCGCATATTGAAAAGCGCGCGCACAGCAAACAGCAGCATCAGTATTCCCGAGCCGAGCAGCAGGAAATAATTCGAGAAGTATTTCTCTGTCAGCAGCCATACCTGACTCTGTAAGTTTTTCTGATATATTGTCCTTATCATACGGATTATCATCCACACTTCAAGTACGATAACGACAACAGACATATATATGCTCGCGCGCATATTTGTTGCGTAGAAGTAGTCTCTGACATACTTTGTCTGCTTGTCCAAGCCGAGATACCTCTGAAGTTTTTTATTCACCCCGTTCACCTCACTGACATACTAATTTCAGCAAACCACAATTTGATTTATGATATGATCAATTCCAACCTGATAATACAAACACATTACATAATTATTATAGCAAAATGCACTCATTTTGTCAATGCTTGTTTATGAATTATGTGTAAACAATTCAATATATCACAACAAAAGGCGAACCGTTTCCGGTTCGCCCTGATGATCATATTCAGTGTATCAGCCCTCTGTCTTGACAAGAGCTTCGTTGATGTTTTCAACAAGTGCTCTGATAGCGTCAATGGACTTGTGTATGCCCTCAGAACTCTCGGTGGTCTTGGTAACGTTGTCATCGAGTGCACTGAATGCGGAAATAGTCATCTCGAGGATATTGATGAGCTGCTTTACGCTGTCGGCGTCCATAGTGGGATTTTCGTTACAGAACGCAACAACGTTCTGGAGAAGATCCTTAACTACGGCAGCTCTCTCGCTCGTTGCAGATGTGGACTCTCCGATAGTCTCCATATTCGCTGTGATCTCCTTGACCTCTCCCTTGAGGTTGTTGGAAAGCTCGAGACATTCAGCGGTTATCTCAGCAAGTCTCTCGTGCTGCTTAGCGAGCTCGGAGTGTCTTGCGAGAAGCACGGACTTAGCGTGAACTACGCAGTTCTCAGGAGTATTGACACCGCGTGCAATAGCAATAGCCATATCGCGGCAGGAATTGTATCCGCAGGCACGGCAGTTATAGTTCCTGTCATCCTCAGTATGCTTGCCCATTTTCTCAAAGATAGGCTCAAGCTGCTTTGCATTCGGAACAGGCGCCGGCATAGTGCCCTTGTATGTTCTTACGAAGTCAGCCACTCTGAGCTCCTCATCGAAGCGCTTGAACAGCTTATCCTCGCCTCTGCCCATAATTCCGGCAGACTTGCGGCGTCCCTTGGCTTCGAGCTCGATAGTTCTCATCGTTGCCATAACGTCGAAAACAGTCTGTGCGCTGCCGGTAGCCGGTCCGATATTACATCCGAATTCGCAGGAGAGAACGTCGAATACCTGAGGATGCTTCGACTCAGACATTCTTGAATACATATCCAGCTCGGGGTAAACCTTATGTACGCCCTCGGAGGTAGTGATATTCAGCTCGGGATCATGCAGCCAGAGGTTGTCTCTGAGTCCGCCCGGACGGGAATATACCGAACCGAGCTGTCCCTGAGTATCCTCAAACTTATATTCAAAATCTTCAGTAGTGTTTGTAGGTATAGTTATGCCGTTTCTCTCGAAGTAATCCATCAGCTTCTTGAAGGTAACGTTGTAGTCGATGAGACCTGTCTCCTCAAACTCAGCCTTCTTTGCGATACAGGGCGAGAGGAAGGCGATTGGATTTGTTCTTCTGAGATACTGCTTTATGTATACTGCTCCGCAGGCTACCGGACTGTGTACCGGAGAAAGATTTGAGAGCATCTTCGGAACATAGGTCTCGATGTACTTTACGATAGCAGCACACTGCTGTGTTACGATATTGCCGAACTTGCCCTGCTCGATCATTCTGAGATGTGCCCATGTGCATATATCAGCGCCGAGCGATACGTCGTATACAGAACAACCCTGTTTCTTGAACCAGTCGAGTATTCCCTTCCACTTGTTCGGGAAAACGGTCTTGATAGCAGGAGAAGCCATAATTATTATCTTCTCCTTGATGACTCTCGACATACATTCCTCTGTATCATCGATAAAGTCTCTTGCTCCGTGCTGGCAGACCTTTACGCATTCGCCGCAGGCGATACACTTGTTAGGATTTACCGAAGTAACAAATCTGCCGTCGTCCAGACGCTTTACGACATTTGCTTCGGAAGCAGGACAGGCACGAACGCAGGCATTACAGCCCTGACATTTTTCGGGCTTTACGATAACGAGTTCATTCATCTTGATATACCCCTCATATATGTTATTTACACCGGAGGCACCAGAGCTCCGGAGGTTACTTGTGCGCTTACTTACTTGTCACCGAGTGCGCTTGCCTGAGCTGCGAGCGCTGCAAGGTCGATCTTTCCGCCCTTCTTGCCGGCTGGCTTTTCCTCCTCAGGAGCAGCTGCACTCTCTTCGGGAGCAGCCTCTTCCTTTGCATCGGCAGGTTTATCGCCTGTCTTTTCGAGCTTCTCAAGAGCCTCAGCCATCTGCTTCAGCTTATCGAGACCCTCCTTCTGCTTCTGCTTTTCCTCTTCACGGGCGGCATTCTCTTCCTCTCTTGCCCTGAGAGCTTCTCTCTTGGGAGGCTCCGGGAGATCAAGGTCGAGGCGTTCAGGCTCTCTGAACACGGGAACTCCGCCCTCTCTGAGGGTATTGCTCACGTTGAAGAGTCTCTCCTCGGCATCGCTTATATCAGCGAGACCGTTATCTACGAATTTCTCAAGCACCGTTCTGAGCTGCGACATCTGTGCACCGATCCTTGTCACGTCGTCGAGCATTACAGCCTTGAGGTTGTTGTTTGAAGTTTTAAGCTCCTCAGCGGTATTCTTAACGTCTGCGAGCTTTACTGCCGCTTCTCTTTCTGCGTCATATATTATCTGCTTAGCCTCGTCGTTGGCATCGGCAACAGTGGACTCTGCGAGTCTCTTGGCTTCAGCCTCTATGTTGGCAGCTTCGTTCTTGGCATTTGAAATGAGCATATCTGCCGACTTCTGCGCTTCTATGAATACCTGACTGAGTGAAGCAGCATCAGTTCCTGCCTTCATGGCAGCAATAGATTCCTTTGCCTTTTTGAGCTGATCCTCGAGACCTGTGACCGTACCAGTGAGCTCTGTGATCTTGTCGTTGCACACGCGGTTTTCCTCTTCGACAGCCTTCAGCTTTGTGGAGAGCGTCTCATTCTGTACCTGAACCTGTGTGAGCTTGGCTCTTTCGCCTGCCATAACGGTCTCGTGAGCCTTTTCAGCCTCAGTACCCTTCTTATAGGCTTCCATAAGGAGCTTGGTCTCTCTCAGTTCATTTTTCAGGTCAAACACCTGATTATTGAGGTATTCAAGGCGTCTGATGACCTCTGCCTTATCATAGCCGCCGAACGTAACGGTCTTTATGAATCTTGCCTCTGCCATTTTTCAATCCTCCCCGGCACCATTATGCGCATAAATAAGCGCTGAGAGGGGGTGCCATTAACTATATTATAAAATATATTATACATCATATTGCAACTAAAGTCAATATAAGAAATATACAAAATACTTCCCGCTTTTATGCACGTTGCACAGATTATTTACTTATCTTAAATATAAAACAAAAACGTTTCCGGTCTTTTCCGGAAACGCCGTAAAATGCGATCATATATCGTTGTCTCTGATGAGCTGTCTGACCTCGTGATTGTCATAGAGCCCCAGATCGAAGAGCTTGTCCGCCTGACGCCGTGTGATCTTTCCGTTTCCGGAGTGGACATACTGTCCATGCTGACGTTCTCTGCCGTCCCACGAGTCGATGATCTTGAGCCAGCCTGCACGTTCGAGAGCTGTCTCGGGGTACTTAGCCTTCGGGAAGAACTTCCTTGCGAGCATTATCGCACATTTGTTGTGGTTGGTGTAGCTGCAAGAGTAGGTATCGCCGTCCGGGGACATCCAGCCGAGCTTGAATTCGGGATCGTTCTTGTAGTACATATCCTCGAGTCTGAGGGGGAATTCATCGTCTGATTCGATTATCTTCACAAAGCGGAAGTCGCCGAACTCAAACCTGAAATAGCCGCCCGTTCCGTCAAGGACTATCGGGAGCTGTTCTTCGGTTATGATCTCTTCAAAGCCCGTGTCCTGAAGTCCGTCCATACTGTCGATGTACTCATAGCAATATAGTCCGGTAGGAGACCTATAAACGGCATATTTTTTCACCCTCTCACCTCTTTCTCAAAAATATATAGCTCTATGTATATTTTAACATTAATCATACTATTTGTCAAACTATATTTGAGACCTCTGCGAGACAGGTATTTGTATACTTTGCACAAAAGAAAACTGCCGGTACTTTCCGTACCGGCAGCTGTTGATCATTCAGATCAGATGTCAACAACAGTATTTATCATATTACCGCCGTTGAGCTTAGCATTTCTGAGTGCTGTATCGAGTTTAACGAGCAGCGAGTTTACGTTGAGGCAGTCGCCCGGCAGGTAGTGGTAAACGCTTCCTGATGTCGGGAGCTGTACTGTGAGGTTAAGCACATCGTAAGGGCTGCACATTACAGCGTGGATATTCTGAACGATACCCATTGCCTGGCTCTCGGAGATCTCCTTGTTGAATACGAAGCAGAACTCGTTACCGGTGATGTTGTAGATCTCGGCAGATCCGCTGAACTCGTTCTTGAGTCTGTCAGCAACTGCGATGAGGTACTCGTCGCCGAAGTCATAGCCGTATGTATCGTTGATGCTGCGGAAGTTATCCATATCGAATACCGCGATGTTGAAGCGGTCGGACTCGAGTCTGCCGCTGATATCCTCATCGAGGGCATAGCGGTTCTTCATACCGGTAAGGATATTTGTAAGAGCAAGGTCGCTTGCCTTCTGACGTGTGGACTTGAGCTTTGCATCGACCTCACGGAGGCTCTTCTCACGCTCTTCAAGGTCAATTCTTGCCTTCTTAGCCATCTTAGCGATGAACATAATAGCGATCTCACCGAGGATAAGGAATATGAGCATGAGGGCTTCAACAAGGATAAATACCTTGACAATTCTTGCGCCCTGTGCAGCAGCGTCCTTATTAGCGATATCAATAGTAGCCTCAAGCATTTCTGAAGCTGTTACCTGAAGAGGATAAAGATCCTGAACGTAAAGGTTTCGGTAGTCGCCGCCGAAGGCTTCGAGACCGGTACCGGCAGCCTTAGCTTCCTGATCTTTGAACTTCTGAAGCGCACTATTGAGCTTATCCTCATAGAGCTTGATAAAAGCCTTAGCGCTGTTGTAACGGCGTTCAACATCATCAGATTTACCGTCTATCTCTTCAAAGTCAGCCATAGCGTTGTAAATGTTTGTGAATGCGAGCTGTGTATCGACAACAATAGCGTCTGTATCACTGCTCATCTGTGAAACGATACGAAGAACGTTACCGTTGACGATAAGCAGCTCAGTATTCATTCGGTTTACCGCGCTCATAGTGCTTGAAGTTTTTGTTGAGATATTTCTGTTCGTTCTTGAAAGGAAAGCAACGAGCGCCATATTTGCAAGAACAACGACAGCCAGAAGAATAGCACCAAAGGTATAAGCTCTGGATTGATAACTTGCATTATTCTTATCTTTTGCCATAGTCTCTTACCTCCATTAATAATTCTCAGGATGGAGAAGAAGCTGGATATATTCTTCATTCATATTCTTAGCATCAACCCATGTTACACCTGTATCAAGCTGCTTAGGAACGTTTTCACCTTCCAGCGCCTTTTTAGCATATCTTACTGCAACATATCCCATATTATAGGGGTTCTGAACAACTGTGCCCTTGAGAACGCCTGTTCTGATGAAGGCGAGCTCCTGTTCATCAGAGTTGAAGCCTATAACATACACAGTATCAGACTTGCCGAGTGCTTCAACAGCCTTGCAAGCTCCGATAGTTGTATTTGTATTTGTTGCAAAGATACACTTAATGTTGCTGTCAGCTGCTTCAAGGAGCTTTGTTGTTGCTTTTTCAGCATCTTCGACAGATGAAACGCCATCGGCAACCACAAAGTATTTATCAACAGCATCGCTATTTACCATCGTTTTAAGTGCTGATTCATCTACATTTTTACCGAAGTCCTTTTTGATCTCATCAATAACCAGGTCTTTGGTCGCCTCTTTAAAGCCATTAACACGATCAGCAGCAGTAGCAGCTGTATGAGGTATAATACCAACCATACCGCGGCCGAGATTCTCAATACTTGTATAAACATTAACACCGCCCTCCTTACTCTGAAGGGCATTAAGAATATTCTTTACTTCATCTGCTACATAATCAGAATTAAGAACTCCCGAAGAAGCATATCTTGCTGCAACGTATCCGCCGTCTCTGTCAGAGGAGCTGACGAGTGAGAGCACATCTACTGAGGGGATTTTTTCGTCAGCCGGTTTTTCGTCGATCTTTGAGTTGATGTTTATGATCTTGATGTCCTTTGCCTGTGCCTTTGCCAGAGCCTCATTGAGCTCTGTCTGACTGTTAGGTGCTATGATGATCGCCTCAACACCCTCGTCTACAGCCTTGTTTATGGCATCTACCTGTGTAGCAAAGTCATTATCACCTGTAGCTATTGTATAGACGATCTCATATCCGAGCTCATCACCGGCATCTTCAGCGCCGTTCTTAACTTCATCCCAGAAGGATACTACATTAGAGTTCTTTGTGATAACAGCTATCTTGCTCTTCTTTTTTCCACCAGGCTTACCACAGCCTGTTGCGGCAAGAAGTGTAGCGCTTACGGTACAGAGTGCGATAGCGCTGAGAATTCTTTTTCTTTTCTCTTTGTTCATAAGAACTGAACCTCCTTAAAACATTATATTTAAGTCTGCACAAGGGGAACCGCTCCGGACTTACAGTGCCAAATTGTTACCGGATCATCCCCGCCGGCTCCAAGTGCTTTCTCTGCACTTATAATTTTATCACAAATCTTTCAGGATTTCAACAAAAAACCGAAAATATTTTATTCACACTTTTACCAATAATTCAGGCAAGAATATATGCAAAATAAACTATTATTATACCATAATTTATCATAGCTCACGATATTACTTCTCGTATAATGTCGGTGCACATTCTCTGCCGCAGCCCTTAGTGTGCTGTTTTCACAGTAATTTCCGGCATTTCTGACATTTTTTCCTATACCTATTGTTAATATTTTTCTATAAGAAATATTATCTTAAACTTATTTTTGCTTGACAAGTATTACAAAAAGTGTTATACTATTTGTGATAGCAATGTGTAAATATTCGTGTAATATCACTGCTACTGTTAATTGTAGTTATTCCGACTATTAATTTCAATATAACTTTTAACGTCAGGAGGGTAATTATGCAGTGCGAGAAATGTGAAGCCGAAGTCAGCGCGAAACTCGTGTCCTGTCCGAACTGCGGCGCGCCTGTCCCACAGAATATCGAAGGTTTTGAGAATACCATGGAGTTCCAGAAAGAGCTGCGTTCGATCGTCGTCAATCACGGTCCGTACGGCGTATTGAGGAAAAATAGATTTATCGGTCTTCTCAACGACTATATCCCGGATTATAACAGAGAACGCCGTCTCCTTATTAATATGTATAATATGGGCGTCCTCACCCTTATGCTTAAAGAACCTAACAGAGAAATTTCCATTATGAGAGCCAAGAGCTTTATGCTCAGCGACGTTTTCCTCTCAGAAAACGCTACCGAGTTCGTTCTTGCCTGCTATACATATATGCTCGGCTGGCCTTATGAGTCACCCCTCAAGGTGCTCCCGCCGGAAGAAGGCGAAGTTGAGGAAGAGGTCGAAGAAGCTCCCAAGAAAGCGGTCAGCGTCAACGATATGGTATTCACACCAAGAAACGCTTTCAGATACCGCCTGAGCAGCAATATCGTTATCCCCGAAGGCTTTACAAAGCTCGATGCTTTCTGCTTCGATAAGTTCGGCTCGCTCAGAACTATCCAGCTTCCCTCTACGCTCCTCGCTATCGGCGAGTATGCCTTCTCAGGCTGCAAGCGCCTCAGAGGTCTCGAGCTCCCCGAATCACTCAGGATAATCAAACAGGGCGCGTTCAGCCAGTGTGCTAAGCTCGTCGTTGTTAAAATACCAAAGGGCGTTATGGAGATCGAGGACAGCACGTTCTCTTTCTGCACCAGTCTTGAGGTAATTGAGATCCCCGATACTGTCAGCAGCATCGGCGCAGAAGCTTTCTCCGGCTGCGATAAGCTCAGAAAGCTCTTCCTCCCGGACAGCGTTAAGTTCATCGACATCAACGCCTTCTCATATTGTCCTAATCTCACTATCCATTGCCTCGAAAATTCTTACGTTCACAAATACTGCCTCGTAAACGGCCTCAGCTGCAAGCTCGTCGCCTCATCGGCAGAAGTCTGAACACCACTAACTAACGAAAGGATGATCTCAGATGGTTGAGCTTGAAATTGGTCAGGAAGTCGAAATGGAATACGGCGGCAGCGCCAAGGTTTTGAGCGTTATCGGCAGCGGCGGTCAGGGTACCGTTTATCTCGTAAGATTTAACGGTATGAAATGGGCGCTCAAGTGGTACGACATCGACAAGATGAAAAAGCCCAAGGAATTCCGTAAGAACCTGCAGAATAACATAAATGACGGTCCGCCCAGCAACAAGTTCCTCTGGCCTAAGTACCTCACTAAGGAAACAGAGGACGGCACGTTCGGATACATAATGGACCTCAAGCCGGAAGGCTTCGATTCATTCGTTGATATACTCAACACCTACAAGCTGGAAATTGATCCGCTCACCGGACACGCAGTCAAGAGACCGGTAAAATTCAACAGCCTCAATGCTATGGTGACAGCAGTTATCAACATCGTAAATGCTTTCCGTCAGCTCCACCGTGCCGGTAAGAGCTATCAGGATCTTAACGACGGAGGCTTCTTTATCAATGTGAACACCGGCGCCGTTCTCGTCTGCGACTGCGATAATATTGCTCCTGACGGCAGCAACTTCGGTATCGGCGGTAAGCCCGGATATATGGCTCCCGAGGTCGTAAGAGGCATCGCCCAGCCGAATGTGCAGACCGATAAATACTCCCTCGCAGTAGTCCTTTTCAAGCTCCTCTTCAGAGGCGATCCTATGGAGGGCGAAAAGGTAGTAAAGGACGTCTGCCTCACAGAATCCTCAGAACTCAAGCACTACGGTCAGAACGCCGTTTTCGTATATGATCCGAACGACGCTTCCAACCGTCCCGTAAGAGGTATCCACGACAACGTTATCAAGTTCTGGAGGATATACCCCGACTACATCAAGGACGCTTTCATACGCTCATTTACCACAGGTATCAGCGAGCCTACAAAGCGTATCATAGAAAATGAATGGCAAAAGCTCTTTATCCGTCTCAGATCTGAGATCATAATGTGCGGCTGCGGCAGAACGAATTTCTCATCAATGTTCGTTCAGCCCAATCCCAAGACATTCAAGTGCCCGAAGTGCGGTATGGAATTCGCTTCGCTCGGTTTCAGCGACAGAGATTACCGTATGCCGCTCTACCTCGGCTGCCGCTTCTATGAATGCGAGATCAGCCCGGATTCAGATGACTTTACTAAGGTCGCCGGAGAGCTCGTCGAAAACAAGCTCAAGCCCGGAGTCCTCGGCATAAAGAACTGCTCCGAAAGACAGTGGAAGGCAAAAATGCCGGACGGCGCGTTCTATGACATAGCACCGGGAAAAGGTTTCCCTATCTGGCAAGGTCTTGAGATAGACTTTGGCGTGATCAAAGCACAGATATAAACCGCTGTTCCTATTTAGCCAACAGCAGGATCGAAAGGATGTATGTTAATTATGAGCAATGAGAATATGACAGAGCCCGTAGTAAATGAGAATACTTCAGGTCTCGACGATTTCGAGCCCGCAGCTGCTGAGAATACAGCTCCTGCCGCTGCAAGCGCTCTCGATTTCGACGACGATCCCCTTAGTGCTACCGGCGTTTCAAGAAAGAGCCTTGTTATTTTCTTCCTGATAGATACTTCAGGAAGTATGAAGGGCAAGAAAATGGGCGAGCTCAATACCGTTATGGAAGAGCTTATCCCCGAAATACGCAGAGTCGGCGAAGCTGATACAGAAGTAAAGGTCGCTGTTCTTACCTTCTCAACAGAGGTTAGATGGATGTACTCTACTCCTATCGCTATCGAGGACTTCGAGTGGGCAAGACTCCGTGCAAGCGGCGTTACAAGTATGGGCGCTGCATTCAAGGAGCTCTCTCTCAGAATGTCCAGAAACAGCTACCTCAATTCGCCCTCTCTTTCATTCGCACCCGTTATCTTCCTTATGACTGACGGCTATCCGTCAGACGATTACAGAGAAGGTCTTAAGGAGCTCCAGTCCAACAGCTGGTATAAGTTTGGTCTTAAAGCTGCTCTCGGTATCGGTGATGAGGCTAACGATGACGTTCTCGCTGAATTCACAGGCAGCAAGGATACTGTCGTTCACGCTTATTCCGGTACTCAGCTCGCTCAGATGATCAAGATCATCGCTGTTACTTCCGCTCAGATCGGCAGTAAGTCTATGACTCTCTCCGATGACAGCGGTCACGAGCTCGGTGAAGAAGACGTATTCTCCGCTAAGCAGAAACTCCTCGGTCAGCAGATCCAGGAGCTCGTAAGCAACAAGGTCGAGGATAACGACGTTCCTTTCGATACCGGTTGGTAATGCCGGAGCTACTTTTCAGATCTAATCGGAAGGAGGACTGAGTTCTATGTTCAACGGCTTCAGCCACTCGGTCAAAGGCGCAAGCCATGAGAAAACCGGTCTCGTCTGCCAGGACAGTTCAGCATATAAGGTCACTGACAACTATGCTGTCGCAGTAGTCGCAGACGGTCATGGCAGCAAAAAACATTTCAGGAGCAATATGGGCTCAAAATTCGCTGTCGAGGCAACTATCGAAGCTATCGACACTTTCTTCGGGGACTACGACCAGTTTGTAAGTAATTTCCCTAAGAACCACAAAATGATAATCAGGAATATTCAGAAACAAGCTATATACAACTGGAACCTCAAAGTAAATGCCCACGTTGAAGCCAATCCTGTTACAGAAGAGGAAAAGAGCAAGTTCACAGAAGAGGAATTTGCCGATATTCCGCAGGCTTCCTACTATGGCACGACCCTCATCGCAGGCGTTGCTTCCAAAGACTTTACCTTCGGTCTCCAGATAGGCGACGGTACTCTCGTTGCTCTCTTCGATGACGGCGAGGCTGTTATGCCTATGGAGTACAACGAGGCTGCTCCCGCTAACGTGACCGCTTCGATGTGCAACTCCAACGCTGCTTCTATGTTCAGCGGCTTCTACGTTGAAAACAAAAAGCTCATAGCTATGTATGCCTCCACCGACGGTCTCTACACCTCCTTCGGAAGCGAAAATGATTTTCTCGATTACCATACTATAATCACCAGCCAGCTCTCAAATCTTGAGAACTTCAAAGCAGTTATCATCAATAACCTCACCAAGCGCTCACACTACGGCACAGAGGACGATATTTCCCTGTCCTGTGTGTACGATACAGGTATGATCGCTGATAATATGGATCTTATCCTTTCCAAGGTCGAGGAGAACAAGAAGCGCGCTGCCGAGCGAAAGGCTGCACTTCTTACCAAAAAGATTGATAACTTTGAATGATCTGTGTCCAGAACGGCTCAATGCCGTTATAATACCTGCCGATGCGCTGTATTTAGGCATTTTAAGCGCAGATGGTCAGATAATATCATAACGAAAGGTAAAAGTGGTGTTTGCTATGGAAATTAGTGCTTTCTACAATACTGCAAAAAACTTCGCAGACAAGATCAAAAACCAGAAACCGGAATATGTTTCCGATCCCGACGCCTGTCTCTGTCTTATCATTGCCGATACTGACGAGATCTTCTCAGGCGTTACTACAATAGGCGTAAACGACGAGGGCAATGTCGTTACTATACCGGCTGATACTATCGCCGTTATGTCTCTCCTTGCCAACGGAAAGGCAAAGGCTCGTCAGATGATAAATATCACCTTCGACGACTACGGTTTCTTCGAGCCCAGCCAGACAAGTATTGATCTGCTTGTAAAATCCGGTGCTGAAAACAGCAGCTGTCAGGTAGTTATCTCCCCCGAGGAGTCGGCTACCGCAGCAAGTATGTCAAACAGCACTCCTGACTTTATCAGCGGCTTCGATGATGCTGTTGCACCTCCGCTCGGCGCTCCCGCAGACTTCTCCGCAGGCTTCGATGTTGATGAGTCCAATCCCTTTGCAGCCCCCGGCGGCGATCAGCCTGCTGCTCAGAACAATCAGAACGGCAATGATCCTAAGTTCCTGTATGAGTCAGCTGCTGAAGCTCAGCAGCAGGGTGCAAGCGGATTTATGAGCCAGCAGGCAGGTTATCCTCAGCAGGCAGGCTATCCGCAGCAGAGCGGTTACCCGCAGCAGAGCGGCTATCCTCAGCAGAGCGGCTACCCGCAGCAGGGCGGTTATCCCCAGCAGGGCGGCTATCCTCAGCAGGGCGGCTATCCTCAGCAGGGCGGTTACCCTCAGCAGGGCGGCTATCCTCAGCAGGGCGGTTATCCCCAGCAGGGCGGTTATCCCCAGCAGGGCGGCTATCCCCAGCAGGGCGGCTATCCTCAGCCTAACCCCTATATGGGCGCAGGCGGTCACACTTCCGTTTACCAGAACAATATGAACGCTGCTCCTTACAGACAGGGCGCTTATGCAAGCCATTCCGTTCATTCTGTTCATGTAGGCGGTGCAGCTCCTATGCGCAGCAACTATCAGCAGAGCAGTGTTATGCTCTCCAAGTCAAGCGGCGGAGCTTTCAAGAAACGTCTCAACAGCTTCCTTGACGATGAAGACGGCAATGTAGACGCTGAAACAGCAGAGATTGCTGCAAATGCTGCTACTGCCGGTGAGACAAGCCTCGAAGACGGTCCTATGTCCAAGAATGATATGCTCAAACAGGCTAAGGACAGAAAGAAGATCGCTAAGGCTAACCTCAAGAACAAACTCTGATCAAATATGAATATGTGTTTCTCACTCAAGAATGAGAAACACATATTTTTCCCGATACTGCCTGTATTATCACTTTATCCAAATACAGGCACTTAAGTCCCTTAATTATTCACGAAAATTGCAAAAATGTCTTTTTCAGCACTTCCCTATTGCAATTTTCTGTTCAATGTGATATAATTATTTTGTAGGACTATGCTTATTTGATTACTACGATTCATTTTGTATTATAGAAATCTGTTATCTCTGTAAATATACAACGTCAAGGAAGGGATATTTATGACTTATTTGCTTAGTATTGATGAAGCTATCGACAGGAAATTTCTTGTGACAAAATCTATAAAAGGACAGGCAGAGGCTGGAACTATTATCCACGTTATGGACGCCGAAAAAGTCAAGACAGACCTTCTCGTGACTTACCGTGTTGCTCGTTTTAACGGCAAATTCCACGACTATCAGGACTATAACGTTAAGTTCGATGACATCAACCAGTTCTGTAAATGGGCTCAGCCTGATAACTTTATCGCAAGAAATTACGAGAGCTTCAGCATCAGAGACATCCAGCACTACATCAAGATAAAGAACAGAACAGTCGCTTCTTTCTGTCTGCCGCTCATCATCGTTCTGGCAGCTATCATCTGGGCAGTTGCATTTCTTGCCCTCAGCGGCATTCTCAGATTTATCGTCGGTGGTGCTCTCACAGTCGTTGCTATCGTGTTTGTATTCGCTCAGTTCAGATCTCAGAAGAAGAAGGAAAAGATGCGAATGTACAAAAAGATCAGTTCCGGCTGGGGCGTCGTTATCAATTAGTATTTTAAGTCACACAGGTTACAGCTTGTGTGACTTTTTTATTCCCTGAAAGGAGATATATGCTCAAGACATTCAGAAATAAATTCATCGGCGACCGCGCTTTCTATTCATCGGTGCTCCGTATGGTCATACCTATGATACTCCAGATGCTCGTCACAAACTTCGTCAGTCTCCTCGACAACATTATGGTCGGTCAGATAGGTACGGAACAGATGAACGGCGTCTCGATCGTCAACCAGTTCATCTTCGTTTTCAACATCACTGTGTTCGGAGCCGTATCCGGTCCCGGAATATTCGGCTCACAGTTCTTCGGCAAGGGCGACTATGAGGGACAGAAGCAGACTGTCCGTTTCCGTCTGCTCATCTGTGCTGCTATCATCGCCGCCGGAATAGCGCTGTTCAGCATCTTCGACGATCCGCTCATCTCCCTGTTCATCAGCGATGACGACTCCCCCGAAAAGATCGCGGCAACCCTCCGCTACGGCAGGCAGTATATGTCCATTATGCTCATCGGACTCGTTCCGTTTGGCATAGGTCAGGCTTATTCGAGCGTCGTCCGCGAGTGCGGCGAGACAAAGATACCTATGATCGCTGCATTTTCGGCTGTCGGTATCAACATAGTCCTCGATTACGGACTTATCTTCGGCAAACTCGGTATGCCGGAGCTCGGTGTGCGCGGTGCAGCCATAGCGACTGTTGCGGCAAAATTCATTGAAGCCGGAGTCGTAATGATCTGGGCTCACACTCACCCTCAGCGCAACAAATACATCGTCGGGCTATACAAAGGCTTCCGCATCTCACGCGACCTCACCAAGAAGATCTGCATCAAGGGACTCCCACTTATGCTGAACGAGTTCCTGTGGGCAGCCGGAATGTCCGTCATCGCACAGAGCTACTCGGTGCGCGGTCTTGACGTAGTTGCCGCAAGGAACATTTCCGGCACTATCACAAACCTCTTCGGCGCGGTATATATACAGCTTGGCGCTTGTATCGCCATTATCGTCGGAATGAGACTCGGTGCGAACAAGCTCAAAGAAGCGCGCGACCTCGACAACAAAATGCTCTTCTTCGCTGTGGCAGCGGCAGTAGTGGTCTCACTCTGCATAATACCGCTCGCAGCGTTCTTCCCGCGGCTCTACAACACCGACTCAGGGATACGTTCCCTCGCTTCGTATATGATACTCATACAGGCTGCCGCGATACCGCTGTGGTCCTATACCAACGCCTGCTACTTCACTCTGAGAAGCGGCGGCAAAACCGGTATAACCTTCCTTTTTGACTTTGGCTTCACTTGGCTGCTTATGATACCGCTGGCGTTCGCGCTCGTCCACCTCACCTCCCTGAGCATCTACGTCATATTCGCCGCAGTTACGCTCTCAGAGATCGTCAAGGTTATCATCGGTTACTTTATGGTGCGGAGCGACATCTGGATAAACAACATCGTCAACAACATCAAGGAATGATGTGAGAGTAACACGGAACGCCGAGGGCGGCGTTCCCTACGTTGGTTTCAGGCTGCGGTTTTCAAATAAAAAGGACGCCCAAAGGGCGCCCCTACAATGATTTAACGTTACAATTCCAAATGACGCGAAGGCGGGACGTCGAGGACGGTGCGGGTGTCGGTGGACACCTCTGCGAAGCAGAAGCACCGACCGAACCGACAGGTGAGAACGTTCCCTACTTACAGCCTTTGCAGCTGCTGCAGTCTCCGCAGCAGCTTTTTCCGTTTTTTCTGTCGCTTACGCATTTTCTCAGCGCCGCAGCGACTCCGGCTGCAACCGCCGCCAGCAGAAGTATATCTATCACGTTCATCAGCCCACTCCTATCAGTATTCCGATGAGTCTTACGGCAAATGCTGCTACCCACGCGATAACGCACTGCCACATTACTACTACAAGTGCCCATTTCTTGCCGAGCTCACGCTTCACAGATGCTATTGCCGCAACGCAGGGCGTGTACAGCAGCGAGAATACCAGCATCGAACCGGCTGCCAGTGATGACATATACATCTTTATGTCGCCGCCGAAGAGTATCTCCATTGTCGATACGACGCTCTCCTTAGCCATAAATCCGCTGAACAGCGAAACGATTATGCGCCAGTCACCGAGTCCGAGCGGTTCCATAAGCGGCTCGAAGAGG
>ODAI011647010.1_pt1 | contig 17230 bp, 24 predicted proteins | sample 1539321 | NCBI WGS metagenome assembly ODAI01 (sample SAMN02144231, study PRJEB22623) | gut metagenome | biome: sheep rumen | host: Ovis aries | place: New Zealand | reverse complement strand
CTAAGAAACAAAACAGGACCAGACAAAACCAAATCAACCTTAGAAATCATATTTGCTAACCTTGCTGAAAATAAAGATAATTTAATAACAGGACACAGGGGAAATAATTATTTTATTATAGATTCATTAAATAATGTTTTCATATCTGTTGATTTGTCAACCGGTCTTGTTAATGATGGTTCAGTAATAGATGATGATTTGTTCCATGCCAGTAATAGAGAATGTGAAGCATGCTTATTCCTAAAAGAAATAAATGAAAACGATGCCAATTGGACTAATAATGTTTATGGAACATCACTTATTGGTGGTTTATTATTAGATGAATTACATACACCTGAAATAACAAGATATAGATACATGTGTTTATATCAAATGACTGATATGTTTTTAAATAGAATTGACAAATATAATCTTCGACAATTTATAGGTCCTGGAGTTATAGTATCAATTTTAGTTAAACAAGGTTATAATATGGAGTATTTAGCTCAAATTATAACTTATATTGATGAACCATGTGAAATAATATTAAGTAGTGGAATGACATTTGCTGAATCAACAGTTGTAACATTTATAGAAGCTTGTATTATAGGACGAATATGTCATTGGCATATCTTGGAAGATCAGGACAAGTATAGTCCAGAGAATATGAAAGTTGATGAAATTGAAAAATATGATTATTGGGATGGTTATGCATCCATTTCAATGAATTATTACGATTATTCCTCAGTTGAATTAGTTAAACATGATTTTAGGATGGAAAATGAAAGAATCATGAGAATTAAATTGACTACTTGGGGTAAATTAGATAAATCAGATATTGTTATCGTGGACAATACAGGTATGCATAATCCAACTCCCGATGAAGTAGAGTATATTAAAGATTATGATAATGTATGGGATTTTTTATGGGGATTGCCTATAAGAAATCCGGCTTAATTTATTTTTTTTATAAATAGTACTGTTTGATGATTTGATTAAATATTTAATAAAGTTTTCTATTTGGTGTTATTATGAATTTAAAATTAAAAATCAAAAATGAAACTCTTAATTTGAAATTTAATGATTTATTACTAGTCTTGTTGGCTTGTATTCCCCTAGATATTTGTGCTTCATTTTTTGGATATACTGGGTTTAATCAACATTTACCCCCTTGTATTTTTAATCTGTTACTGTTTTATAGTTATTATGTATTAAACAGGATATATGGTAAGAAAATTGTTAGTTTTCTAAATAGATTTTTTGGAGGTGATACTAACTATCATGATTATCTAATTATGGAATTATTTAATGAAAAATTAATCTTCTTAATTTTCTTTTCATTTATGTTAACTGATATAATTATGACAGTAGTAAATGAATATTTTGTTTTTAGTAATATTAGGATAATTTTAGTTATTATCCCATTTATATTCATTGGAAAATACAGAGAGGGTTTGTTATTTACTTGCATAATGGTGTGTATGATATATATTTCCGTTTTATTGGAGGGCATTTCATTGATAATTGTATTGGCAATAAAATTCTATTTGTCTTCATTTGCTACATTCCAAATATTTTACGGATTAATAATTAAATACAATAGTGAATTTTCAAAAATTATACCAATCATATCTTACTATGACTAGAAAATCTTAGAATAATAAGTATCATCAAAAATAATACTTTAATCCACAATGATGGATAATAATCATGATTAAATTAAAAATTAATGAGGGTGTTTTGAGGAAAATTATATTGATTTAAATTACGTATTATAATGTTTTAATGGATTAAAACTTGAAATGATATGATTATTCAAGACTTCAAAATACTCTCGAATATCTATTAAAATTTCAGATACAATTAAATCAGAAGATAATAAAGAAGCACAAAGACAATTAACATATTTAAAAACAAGACAAACATTCTACCGTAAATATATCTACGATGACCAAAAAATAGATAACAACTTTGAAAAACTGCCAGTGTCATATGAAAAAGAAATGGCAAACCCAACACCACCGTAGAATTATACTACAAAACAACCATAACCTGATTCTTAAAAATAAGATACGAAACCCCTAAACGACTAAAAGTAATATTAAAAAAACACAAAAAAGCTAGGATACAAAGAGAAATAGTGAAGAAAAACATGGTATGGACTAAATTTTTCAACAATCCACCAAACATTAGATTGAAGTAAAAAAAAAACAATTAAACCCCTAACAATAACTATTAGATTCCGATTATTTATTTTAGAGATTAAATTGACTGGATAACTAATTTTGGGAATATTCTCCACATACCGTTCAATTTGATCTTCGCCACGTATTTCCGCATTTTGTACAGCGATAGAATCTGGTTTCTGCCTCATCACTTCTGTGCATCTGCACCATCCACCACTCCAGTTGGCGGTTGCCGCAGCGATAGCATAATCCCCTCGTCGTCGGCATGGCATTTACCTTATCTCCGGATATTATGAATTTCCGCTTATCGGATACATCATGGGATAATATGTAATCCTTGCTATCCTCATCATTGAGTTTTTTTGTATAACCGCATAGCGAACATTTTAATATTCTATTGTGTGGGATTAATACCTTTCCACATTTGGGACAGAACTCCATTTGAAACCTCTAAACAATCAATATAATAAAATCTAAGAAAATCTTTGTCATTATTAAAATATATAATTTAGGAAAATCAAATTAATGATTAGATAATTTAGCTAAACATATCAAAAAGGGATAAATAACATAAATAAAAGGGGATATTTATGAGAAGGAACTTGATGAAAAATATGGTAATGCTTATACTTATCATAACGACAATCATATCAGTCAACGCCGTTTCCAGTGAAGGTGATACTCATAATTTGCTAAACGCCAGTGATAATTACACGCAGGCGTTGGAAAATGCAAAAATTGAAAACAAAAGTATCGTACTACTTTTTGACCAGAAATCATGTTCATGGTGTGAAGCCTTCAAAAGAAACACTTTGGACAATGAAGAAGTTGTTGAAAAGCTCAATTCCAACTACATAACCGTCATAGTAAACATCAACAGAAATCCGGAAGTCGCTTCAAAGTATTCGGTCTACGGTACGCCAACGGTCATATTTTTAGACACCAACGGCAATGAAGTTGACAGACATGAAGGCTATCTTCCGCCGGATGAATTTCTGGAGAAACTAAAGGGGATATGAATGGAGATTCTTCCCATCTTTTCATTTTTAACTGGGGCAATATCTGTAATATCCCCGTGCATACTGCCTGTTTTACCAGTATTTGTTGCAGTCTGTCTTAACTGTGGAAGAAAAATGGAATCCGTATCATTTATATGTGGATTTATTAGCGTATTTGTCATTGCAATATTTTTTACGGCTTTTTTCACGGCCATAACCTATGCTTATATCAGTTATCTTAGAATCGTTTCTTCAGTAATACTCCTGTTTGTTGGAATACTTATATTAAAAGACTCTTCGATCACTCTAACTTCATTGAAGCCGAAAAAGTATAAAAACAGTACTGTAAATGCGTTTCTGTTGGGGCTGGTGACCTCCGTTTCATGGACTCCCTGTTACGGTGCATATCTGATCTCATTAATCTCATTACTTGCAGCAACGGCCAATTCATCATATGCCGTGTTCAATATAGTATTGTATTCCCTGGGATTTATGTTATCCATGACAATCATTGGCGTTCTTTTATCCAAAATCAATCTTGAAGGATTCATTTCAAAAACTAAAATCATTCCACGAATATTTGCAGTTGCAATAATCATAACTTCAATATATCTGATTACAAGTTCCATCTATGGCTTAGTGTAAAATTGTACTCCTCTCAATCCCATTTTTTACCATTTGATGGACTCCTAACAAAAAAAGATAACCCCCACCAATCAATAACTTAATATATAATGAATACAATAAATAATATAGTATAAAGATTATACAATAATATAATCTAATTTTATATAATTTATTATTGAGATTAAAGTTTAATTTTTAATCGGTAAAATAATATCAAGGCCAATACGTTGGCTTTTTATATTTTAGGAGAAATTTAAAAGAGTTTTACTGTTTTCCAGTACTCTACTCCTTCAATATACACAAATAAACTAAATTGAATGTGGCCAGAAGGCTGAACAATGAGGTAGATTAAATGTACAAGTATATGAAAGAAGCATGGAAAAACCCAAGTGAATCATACGTTAAAGAACTTATGATGGAAAGATTACCTAAATGGAGAAGACAACCTGTTATCGTAAGAATCGATAAACCTACAAGAGTAGACAGAGCACGCCGTTTAGGATACAAAGCTAAAACAGGATACGTACTCGCAAGAATCAGAGTAAGAAGAGGATCAAGAAGAAAACCTAGATTCAAAAACGGTAGAGATCCAAAAAGAATGGGTGTAAACAAAATTTCAGGTAAAAAATCCATTCAAAGAATGGCTGAAGAACGTGTAGCACGTAAATATCCTAACTTAGAAGTATTAAACTCTTACTGGGTTTGGGAAGATGGTAAAGCTAAATACTACGAAGTAATTCTTGTTGACCCACAAAGACCTGAAATCCAAAACGATAACAAAATCAATTGGATATGTGAAAAACAACACACTAGAAGAGCATTCAGAGGTTTAACTAGTGCTGGTAAGAAAGGTAGAGGATTACGTAAAAAAGGTAAAGGTGCTGAAAAGGTTAGATAAATGATCCATAACATTTCGTACAGGACATTTGTTTATTCAACCGAAGATGAGGAGAATGTAACTAAATCAATTAGTTACCTCTTTTCTCAACCTTCACCTGTTAAAACAATTACTGAAGACCACTTCGGTAACAGAATAACTATTTTATCTGAAAAAATTTCTAAGAAACGATTTACCAAGGATATCATTAAATTCCTTAATGAAAATTTATCTGAGGAAGATAAGTGCATCATCAAAGATGAGCTTAGTCGTCGTATGGATGATAAGGGAAACTTATTTTTGCGCTTTGACAAGCAGGAAGCTTATGATGAAACACTTAAATTGACTTACACGGGGGATGCTATTCACATGAGAATAAAAATTGCAAGCTATCCTGTAAGTAAGGAAAATGCCTTGGCTGTAGCAAAGGACATGTTTGATTTCTTAGAATGATTTTTATAAAAAAAAATTATTATTTTTATTTTTAAATACCACTTGATTAAATACTAGGTTCTAATAATATGACTAATTTTTATGATTTCAATATTCAACCAAATGAAGAGGTTATAGAAACTTTGGAAAAATTTGACTTTAAGGGTGCATGTATATTTTATGATTCGTCATCATTAAATGATAATAAGGATGAAATCCTAGATCGATTCAACATGCTCAAAGAATCAACAAAATTAAATCTGTACCATGGAGTTTATATCAACCAGACAAATCCACAAATATTGACAAAAACCGTACTGAAATATCATAAACGAAGTGATATCATAATGGTTAATGGTGGAAAGGAAAATATAAACAGAGCAGCATGTCAGATGCCTCAGATTGACATCATCAATGAACCATACATATCAAACCACAATAGCGGTATAAATCATATCCTATCCAAGATGCTTGTAGAAAATAACATCAGCGTGAACATCAACTACAGAAGTGTTCTCAAAAGCAGAGGATATTATAAGTCAAAGATGCTCAGCCAGATTAATCAGTTATTTTCCCTACAGGACAAGTATGGATTTCGTACAATAATAAGCAGCGGAAGCCAATCTTTTTATGACGTTAAAAGCCCTGATGCAATGTTGCTGTTAGGAAACCTGTTTAATGTAAAAAAAGAGATTATAGAGAAATCATTGACGACAAACGTCGAGGACGTAATCAAAAACATTCAAATTAGAAAAGACAGCATAGTCGATGGTGTTACAATAATTAAATAATAAGGATTTGATCGGATGAAATTAAAGATATTACCACCTACCATAAGACAAAAGAAAAGATACATTGCCATTAAGTTATACTCCGAAAATGAAATGGCAAAAGAGGAATGTGTACAAGTTCTATGGAACAGTACCTTAAATACATACGGCGAAGTAGAATCCAGTATGATAAACCTATGGCTCATAGACTTCATTGAAGTGGAAAATGACAATAGATTTGAATACAATTGCATCGTAAGATGCAATAGGGGATATGAACAAAAGGCATTGACGGCTTTTCATACAATTACAAACTTTAGAAAAAACAAGATTGTAGTACATCCGCTGTCAACATCAGGAACTATAAAAGGTCTTGAAGATAAATTTTAAGAAAAAAAACACGATTTAACCTCCCAACATACCAATACTCTTTTTAAAAACATTATTCCACAATATTGAATCCTAAAAAATAATACGTGAAAATAGTTGTGAAATAATTTCACATAAGATTAAAAAGTTAGAAATACAAATATTGTATTATTATTAAACTAGGATTTATTTAATAATAGAATAACATTCTTAATTATAAAAATTATTTTAAATGATTATTATGGCAATACATCCAATAGAATTTAGATACGGTACTCCAGAAATGAAAGCCGTATGGGAACAAGAATCAAAATTACAGAACATGTTGAAAGTTGAAGCAGCACTCGCAAAGGCTGAAGGAGAAATAGGATTAATACCCAAAGAGGCCGCTGATGAAATTAACAGAAAAGCTACAACAGAATATGTAAAACAGGAAAGAGTAGATGAAATTGAACGTGCTACCAACCACGACATTGGAGCATTAATGAAGGCATTAGAGGAAGTATGTGACAATAATGCAGGTGAATACGTTCATTACGGTTCAACAAGTAATGACATAATCGATTCATCACAATCATTACAACTAAAAGCATCAATCGAGATTATCCGTGAAAAAATCATCAGACTGATTGAAATACTGATTAACCTATCAGAACAACATAAGGATACCGTGACAATTGGACGTACACACGGCCAACATGCACTTCCGACCACATATGCAATGAAATTCGCAATATACATAGACGAACTCCTAAGACAGCTTGAAAGATTAGACTTAACAGAAAAACATGCATGTGTAGGTATGATGACCGGTGCTGTAGGTACAACAGCTGCACTTGGAGAGGTAGGATTTGATATTCATATGAGAGTATCCGAAATATTAGGTTTAACACCTGCAAACATATCCAACCAGGTAGTTCAACGTGACAATCATGCAGAATATGTAATGACACTGGCAAACATCTGCAGTAGCCTGGAAAAAATGGCATTGGAGGTACGTAACCTACAAAGAACTGAAATCATGGAAGTAGGAGAAAAATTTGACCCAGAAAAACAGATGGGAAGCAGTACCATGCCACATAAAAGAAATCCTATAACCGGTGAAAGAATATGTGGAGTATCACGTGTAGTAAGATCATATGTAAACGCTGCATTACAGGACAATCCATTATGGCATGAACGTGATTTGACAAATTCATCATGTGAAAGAATCATACTACCCGAAGCAGCAATACTGACCGATTACATTTTAAACCTTTCAATTAAACTATTCTCAAAACTAGACTTCTATGAAGAAAACATTGAACGCAACCTTAATGCAAGTAATGGACTTATAATGGCTGAAAGATTCATGTCAAAACTAACCCAATGCGGTATGGGAAGACAAAGTGCATACACACTAGTTAGACGCTGTGCTATGGATGCATATGCAAGAAATACAGGCCTTAAAGAAATCATACTTGAACAGGATGAAATTCTCAATTACATGAGCGAAGAAGAAATAGACAAAACGCTCGACCCACACACATATCTTGGAAGCAGCCATAAATTTGTTGATAATGTAATAGCAAATGCTAAAGAAGTTATTAACAAATAAACATATTAATCTTTTCTTTCAACAATCGAAAACAATACAGTGATAGAATCCTGGAAAGAAGGCTCAACCATACAAATAGTATTCCTATCACCAGACTACGAAAGAATAGAAGATACCAAAACACTCACTATAAACTAATTTTAGTTAAAATATGGGGATTACACCCCATAATCTCCTTTTTTTAAATATTTTTTCAAAATATTGATAAATAAACTATTTTTAAAATTAGAAATTTATTATCCGGAGCAAATGTTCTTATTGAATGAGTAGTTATGATTCACATGGCATACTCTGATAATGAACTTTTTTCCAGAGCTACTAAAATAATACCTACTTCATAAAACAAAAAATATAAAAATAACAAAAGGTAATAATAAGTATGTGCAAATATATAATATGTAAAAATAAATTTTAAAGAAAAAAAAATCATAAAGAAAAAATAACATTCTAATTAATTAAATAAAAAAATAAAGAGGTAGATACAATGCAACAATTCCAAAGTGCAGGTTATGATAGAGCATTAACATTATTCAGCCCAGATGGACGTTTATTCCAGATAGAATATGCAAGAGAAGCAGTAAAAAGAGGTACAACCGCTATAGGAATTAAGTCAAAAGATGGAATAATCTTTGTAGTGGATAAAAAAATAAAAAGCAAACTTATAGAACCAACATCAGTCGAAAAGATTTTCAAAATAGATGAACACATAGCAACCGCTTCCAGTGGATTAGTAGCTGATGCAAGACGTTTAGTAGATATCGCCAGAAATCAGGCACAAGTAAACAGATTAAGATATCATGAACCAATCACAGTAACAGGACTTGCAAAATATCTTGGAGACCTAGAACAGATGTACACACAAAGCGGTGGAGTCAGACCATTCGGTATCTCCTTAATCATAGGAGGAGTATCCGATGGTGAATGTAAAATATATGAAACCGACCCAAGTGGTGCAATCGTAGAATACAAGGCAACAGCAATCGGACTTGGTAGAGACAAAGCATTAGACTTATTTGAAGAAAAATATGATGACGACATGGATATGGCCAATGCAATCGATTTAGCCATTGAAGGAATATTTGAAGCAAACAGTGGAAAAGTAACCGAAGACAGCATTGAAATATCAGTCGTAGATAAGGAAAGTGCAAAATACAGAAAACTCGAAGATGAAGAAATAGAAGGATACGTCAAAAAACTTCTAGACAGAAAAGAGGAAGAAAGACTCGAAGCCGAAAGAAAAGCTGAAGAAGAACGTGCAGAAAAGGAAGCAAGAAAAGCCCAACTGAAAGCTGAACGTGAAGAAAAGGAAAATCAAGAAGCTGAAGAATCTGAAGAAAACACAGATGAGGACCAAAAGGAAGAAGAAAGCTCTGAAGAACCTTCAGAAGAATAAGCTGAATTCAACATTTACCCCTAACCCCCACATTAACTTTTTTTGAAAATTTTAAATTAACAATTATTTTTAATAATCATGTTTTAGATATCTATATATGAAGACAAGATAATAGAAAATAAAAACATAACGAAATATACAATAGGTGATAACATGGTTAACGTTGATGATGCTGTTATAGCAAGACTGGAATCCTATGGAGAAAGATTTGAAATACTGGTAGATGCAGAGCTAGCAGCAGATTATAAAAGCGGCCAAGACATTGCAATTGAAGATGTTTTAGCTGTTGAGGAAGTATTTAAGGACGCCCACAAAGCAGATAAGGCATCCGAGGAAGCTATGGAAAAGGTATTTGAGACAACAGATGCACTGGAAGTTGCCGATAAGATTATTAAAAAGGGTCAAATACAAATTACTGCTAATCAAAAAAGAAAAATGCAGGAAGAGAAGACCAAACAGGTTATTGCACAGATTGCACGTGAAGCAATTAACCCTCAAACAAAACTTCCACATCCGCCACAAAGGATTCAGAAAGCTATGGAAGAAGCCAAGGTTCATATTGATCCAATGAAATCAGTTGAAGAACAGATTCAGCCTACCGTAAAGGCAATACTTACCAAGATTCCTATAAGAATAGAAAAAGTTAAGATTGCCGCAAAGATTCCCGGCACTTATGCAGGTAAAGCATATTCAACCATTACACAGTATGGAAAACTAGAAAAAGAAGAATGGATGAATGACGGCAGTTGGATTGGAGTCATCGAAATACCTGGTGGATTACAGGATGAATTCTACACGGCATTAAGTGGCCTTACACACGGAGAAGTTGAAACAAAACTATTAGACTAAGTGAGCAGATGTATTTTGTAGAAAATAAGGAAGTGGTCTTTCCGGGCACGTTGTTGACTGACAACAATATGAATATCGGAAATGGTACTTTTAAAGATGACGGTAAAATATTTTCTAGCATAATGGGCTTTGTATACTTTAATAGTGATAACGTAAGTGTAATCCCATTTAAGGACTCATACAAACCAAAGTATGGAGACCTTGTGATAGGTAGAGTAACAAACTCCTCGTACTCCTCATGGGCAATTGACCTGAATACAACATATCACGGTTATCTTCCAACATCGGAGCTATATGACAATAACCAGCAGAGCATTTGTTCAATCATTAACGATAATGACATACTGCTGTTAAGGGTTGCAAATGTAGATGAGATAAACAGAATCAAACTAACGATAAGATCACAGGGATTAGGTAAATTTAATCAAGGCGTGATTAAAAAGGTTAATCAGCCCACAATACATTTTTTAAGTGAAGAGAACATTTTCATCATTTCATTGATTGAAAAATATTTACATAGTGATGTTATCGTTGCAAAAAATGGATTGATATGGATTAATGCCCAGAAAGAAAATATTCAAAGAGTAGTTGAGATTATTGAATTTATTGATGAGAATCCGTTTATGCATAATCTTGTCAAGAAAGTACAAAGTATTATTATAAATCCAAGAGGGAATTTGAGTGAATGATGAATTTATACGTGAAGATGGACGAACATATAATACACTGCGTAATATGAAATTTGAAGTGGGCGTATTGAATAATGCGGATGGTTCAGCGTATATTGAATGTGGAAAAAACAAGATTGTTGTTGGCGTCTATGGTCCAAGGGAGCTGTACTCAAAAAAACATTCAAAACCGGATGCTGCAGTATTGCGCTGCAAATACAACATGGCCCCATTTAGTGTAGCCGAACGTAAACGTCCCGGCCCTGACAGACGATCAACCGAAATATCCAAATTGATATCCGAGGCTATTACACCGAGTATCTTTCTTGAAAAATATCCTCGTGCATCTATTGACATCTCAATTGAAGTTCTTGAAGCTGAGGGAGGTACCAGATGTTTAGGTATTATAGGCGCATCACTGGCTCTTGCTGATGCGGAGATACCTATGAAAGATTTAATCAGTGCATGTGCCGTAGGTAAAGTCGATGATCATATTGTTTTGGATTTAAATGAACAGGAAGATAAGGATGGTCAGGCAGACATGCCCATTGCAATAATGCCAAGAACCAGAGAAATAACCCTTCTACAGATGGATGGTCATTTGACGGGACCTGAATTTGATGAAGCGCTACAGTTAGCTTTTGACGGCTGTGAATTTATATATCAACTGCAGCAGCAATGTTTATTTGATAAATGCAAGGAGGAAAATAATGGTTAATATAATCTCGGAAATATGTGAAGAAAATATCATTGACATGTTAAACCAAAACAAAAGAGTTGACAATAGAAAATTTGACGAATACAGGGAAATAACCATCAAAACCGATTATATTAGCAAGGCCGAAGGTTCTGCAATGGTATCTGTCGGTGCAACCACTGCAATTGCCGGCGTTAAAGCAAGCTTAACGACGCCATTTAGCAATTCTCCCGATGAAGGAATAATCATTACAAATACTGAGCTTCTTGCCATTGCCAATAAAAACTTTGAGTATGGTCCACCTAATAAGTTTGCAGTTGAAATTTCAAGAGTTGTGGATAGATCAATCAGGGAAGCACCGTTAATTGATTTGAAGGAATTGTCAATCATTGATGAGTCTACATGCTGGAAGTTGCATATAGATATCTATATATTGGATTTTGATGGAAATATAATGGATGCCGCATGCTTAGCAGCAGTATGTGCTCTTTTAACTACGAAATTACCTAGCGTAAATACTGTAAACGGTGAAGTCAATATTGATTATGATAATTTAACCAAAATTCCGATTAAAAATAAGAGTATTCTATGTAGTGTTGCAAAATTATATGACCAGTTGATTGTTGACCCTTCCGCTGTTGAGGAATCCCTGATGGATACGGGTATTTCAATTGCATTTAGAGAAGATGGCAGCATCTGTGCCATGCAAAAATCAGGATTTGGCTCTCTTACTATTGAAGAAGTGAGAAATTCAATTAATATTGCATATAAAAAGAGCAGGGAATTATTTGCTATAATTAATAAAATAGAATGATTAACTATATATTAGATAAGATGCATATATAATTAATAGCTATATTATAAGGATAATAGACTTTAGGTATCTATTAGATTAATTCCGAAATAATATTATTTTTAAAACTAATTATTGAAAAGTACAGTATAGGTTCTGTAACTTTTTTAATTAAAGAAGACATGGTTATTTAACAACATTTTATAGGTTTTTGTTAGTTAATTAACACTTGTTTATTATCTTCAAAAAAATATTTAGAGCATAAAGAAAGATAATATGATTCAAATATAAAATAAAGGAAGGTGAAAAAATGGCAAAAAAAAGTAAAGTAGGATCTACAGGTCGTTTTGGTGCTAGATATGGTAGAAAAGCTAAAAGAACTGTCCGTGATATAGAAGACAAAATGCACAGAAAACATGTTTGTCCTAGATGTGACAGACCTGGTGTAAAAAGAACCCATGCTGGTATCTGGAAATGTAAAAAATGTGGTAATGTATTTACTGGTGGAGCATACATACCTGTTACACCAATGGGTAAAGTTGCAAAACGTAACATTACACGTATTACCGGAGGAGAATAAACATGTACAAATGCATTAAATGTGGACAAACAGTGGACATCAAGAAATATTCTGAATCCAAATGTCCTAAATGCAGATACAGAATCTTATTCAAAGAGGTTCCTGTAGTTAAACGTACAGTTAAAGCCCGATAATTTACTATTTTTAGAGGAAGTGAACACTTCCTTATAACTAATTTTATTTTTTAATATTGATATTCATATCCTATAAGATTTAAGAGAGTTTTTTAAAATGATATACGCTATTAAATCAAATTTAATAATTTCAACTAGTAGGAAGCCATCACAGATAACTAGGAGATTTGCCCAATTTATCAAGCATTACTTCAATGCAACATACATAAATAGGGGAAAGATGAGTTTTAGAAAGGTAATAAATGCTTCAGAATTAGAAGATGATGCATTGTTATTGATAATTACTGAAACTAAAGGAAATCCTAGTAGTATTGATATTTATGATACTCGTAAGGATGATGAAAACCCGATTGCTAATCTGTATTTTAATATATCACTTCCTTCACAGAACAGTAGGATAAATGTTAACTGTGAGGAAATATTCTTTGTCAATAAGAGCAGTTCTTTAGATGAATTATTTGAAAAATTCACGAAGATTGATACGAAGGAGTATATTGATAAAAACTGCATCATCGTAAGGGATGATGAGGAAAACTTAGCCAGTATCACTTTTATCGACAAGAATGGTAATGATTGTAAATATAAGATATACCTTAAAGGATTTAATTTAAGCGGCGATTAAAGTGTCAGGCATACTAGAAAAAATAGAAACGGAATTTGTAGTGGAATTTGACAGTAAAAAGGCTGCATCAATAGTATACAATTCAATTTTACCGGAGATTGAAGCAGAATCTAATCAACGATCAAAAACCAACATTGATTTAGATGACAATAGGCTTATAATCAACATCCTGTCAAGGGATATTGTGTCATTGCGTGCATCAATAAATTCATATGTAAGATGGATTAACTTATCCGATGAAATATTAAAAATATAATAGTTAAGAAAAAGATAATATATATTAGTAATTTATTTTAGATGACTAGAAAAAATAATTATTATTTTAATTTATAAATCAATCAGTAAAAAAATATAGGTGATATAATGGAAAACCAACAAAATTTACAAGAACAATTAAATCAATTCCAACAGGTTCAACAACAGGCACAGGCTATCGCTATGCAAAAGCAAACTGTTGAAATTCAAATGAATGAGAGCAAAAAGGCATTAGATGAATTATCAAAGACAGACGATGATCAAGACGTTTACAAAACAGCAGGACCTCTTCTTATTAAAACAACAAAAGCAGACAGTGAAGCAGACCTTAAAGATTCACTTGAAATGCTTGAATTAAGGAAAAAAACAATTGAAAAACAAGAAAAACGTATAACAAGCAAACTTGAAGAGTTACAAGCAAACTTACAAAGTGCAATGCAACAGATGCAACCATAAGTAGTATACACTACTTTGACATCTTTTTTAATAACCACCAAAATAGAAAAAAATAACTTTTTTTAAATAGACATACTCTGATGGAGAATTATTATGAAAGCGTTAACTGATGAAGAAATAGATCAAGTAATAGAAATAGCATACAATACCGCATATGATACTATTGTCAAAAACATGAGCAAAAAGGATTTTGAGGATATAAACATAAATATTCATATAGACAGCCTCGAAAACGGGTTTGATATTGACATGGATATTACCCTGGATAGTGACATGCCACTTGATGATGACTTATCCTCAAAAGCCATTGAAAACAGCCTTAAGGCAATTGACGAATACATCGAAGAAAGAAATTCATCCATGGATGATTAAAATGATTATACCTGTAATGGATATCAAGGGCAACGAATGCGTAAGCGGAAAAAGTGGAAATAGAGAAAGTTACGATAAATTAAAAAGTATCTATGGAAATAATCCCATTGAAATAGCATCCAATTTAAAGAAATCCGGTTACAGCTTGTTGTATATTGCGGATTTGGACAGGATTGAAAATAAAGGAGACAATACCGAATTAATATCCAGGATAAATGAAATCATTCCTGTGCTGTTGGACAATGGCATAAGCACCCTTGAAGACGTTAAGGCTAATGAAAATGTATCAACATATAGCATAGTGGCTACCGAAACAATGAATGACCTGAATGATATTCAAAGGATTATCAGGAATTATCCTAACGACAAGCTGGCAATTAGCATAGATATCAAGGATAATCAACTGTTAATCGGAAACCGGTCAATAGGTATTGAGGATATTGTTGAATTGATTAACGCTTCAAATATCCGATACGTAATCTTATTAAACATAAGCCATGTAGGCACCAAAGTCAGTGACAGATCAGATTTTGAAAAGTACTTACGGGACAATATGAGGGATGTTGAATTTATCATGGCCGGTGGAATTACGAACGAGGCTATTGATGAATATCAAAAGGAAAACATAACTAATTTCCTTGTTGGCACCATGCTTCATGAGGGTAATTTATAATAGAAATTGGTAAAAATATGAAAAAAAAGATACTTAATATAGGTAGCGTTACAAAAGATATTGTAATAATTGGTGACGATGAATATAATCAAATTGGTGGTGCAGTATATTATCAGTTTTCAACATTTGATAAACTTAAAATAGACCATGATTCAATTATCTTAATAGGTAAGGATGAGCTTGAAATGATGGGGCACCTGAATGACAAAAAGAACATTCACAAGATAATAACAGAAAAAAGCATGCAATACACAAACATATACCAGGATGATAACACCCGTCAACAAAAGGCGTACTTTCCAAAAGATAAGATAAGAATACAAGACATCGAAAGGCTTGATGTTAACCTCAATGAATATTCAAAAGTAATATTATCACCATTAAGTCCCTATGAAATAGATGAGAACCTGATTAGATACTTCAAAAAATCAGATATTGAAACGATACTGTTAATACAGGGATTCATCAGAAAGCTTGATAAAAATGATAATGTCATAAACACTAGATGGGACGGCTATCAAAAATATCTAAAGTATACAGACATAATCTCATGTGATGCTGAAGAGTTTCAAAAGGCATTCGACATTTCCATAAACAGAGATAACATGAAGAAATTCATTCTGGAAAACTCTTTAAAAATAGTCATTATAACACAGGCATCAAATGGTTCAACCATATACACAGAAAACGAGGCAATCAAGATTCCTGTAATAAAGACGCCCCATGAAGTTGATCCCACAGGTCTTGGTGATACATATCTATCAGCATTTATCGCAAAAAAGGATGAAAGCACATTGTTTAATGCAGGATTGTATGCGGCAGTATGTGCCAAAAATAAACTTGAAAATAAGGGAACACTTAAGACTTCAAAAAATAAGATAGAAAAAGAGTACTCGGATATCTTAAATCATATTAGTCAGGATAGCAAATGGAACTATGACTGCCAATAAGAATATTGCAATACCTACAAGTGTAAATGTTTTATTATCATCCAACACACCATTTATTATCAGATAAATTCCAAGAACACCCAATATTGTAGGAATGATTTCTGAATAAACAATTACTGACTGAACCATATATTAACCTCCCATTTTAGTTTTAGAATAAATATTTTATCAAACACCTTTTTTTTGCAAAAATTATACTGTTTCTATCAAACAGCAACCCGTTTTAGTATTATAGTATGTTCATTAAATCTATCAATGAAGATAATTTTCTCACGTGATAATTATTTTCATCCATAAATTTCTGTTGATCTTCTGTAATATCCGAGTTAATAATCATACTTGGAATACCCGCATTGTATGCACCCATGATATCTGTGTCAAAACTGTTACCAATCATCACTGATGTACCTGCAGTAACATCCAACCTGTCCATGGCTATTTTATAAATCTCAGGATTAGGTTTTTCAACACCTACCGATTCACTGGTTACCACATCATCAAAGAACGGATATAATCCCAGACGAACCAGTTTTTCCCATTGTTTTAACTCTTTACCGTTTGTAATTAGACCAACCTTATAATCCTTACTTTTCAAGTACAATAATATTGAAAAACACTCTGGTTCTAATTTTAACATAGCAAATTTCGTATTATGATAAGTAATAATGCCATTTACGATAACTAATGGATCTTCAACACCATTTACTTGTTTGGTTAGAATATTAAAATGCTTATCATAATTTGACCCTTTATCCTTAACAATATCCATTAAAAAGGAATAGCCCTCTTCTTCAGAACATTGAAGCCCATTATGAACCATTGCCTTTACAGCAGCCCTACGGGCAATAGCTGCAAAACCTGAAGTATCATATAAGGTATCATCCATATCAAAAAATACTGCCTTTATCATATATTATATAATATAACTTTTGAATTATTTATAATTATATAAT